>JACCDP010701044.1_pt1 | contig 58014 bp, 72 predicted proteins | sample 7445841 | NCBI WGS metagenome assembly JACCDP01 (sample SAMN15323441, study PRJNA562643) | freshwater metagenome | isolation source: river surface water | place: USA:Blue River Watershed | collected 2017-08-17 | reverse complement strand
TTGATCAAGGCTTACTTTATGCGGATGAATTGATAGCACCTGGCAGTGGTGAAGCTACTAATTTGAAACTAAGTGTTCGTGAAGGAGTGTCTGTCACCACAGGAATTGCTAATCAACCATTGCAATTAATTAAAGTCACTCTGAACAATGGACGTGTTTTACGTATGACTCCAAACCATCGTCTTTCTATTGATGGAAACTGGATTTATGCGTCTGACATGACTCCTGGAATGAAGATTGATTTTAGTCTTGGGGAATATCAAAATAGCCAAGAGACTTCACTACTTGATATAGATCAATTTAGCTATACAAGAGAAGCAAAACGATTAGAGTCTGGGCATAATCGTGGTGGCATCACAGCAACTATCATTAAAACGCCCAAGATAATGTCTCCTGACTTAGCTTATTTTATCGGAGCATTATTTGGAAATGGATGTTTAAGTGCAACTGGACATCGTATTAGGTTTTCTAGTAATAGTTATAAATTGCTAGAAAGACTACAACAAATAGCACAAAATCTGTTTGTTTTAAATGGGAGAATCAACAAATACTCTGGCAGAGAAGCTTATGAATTAAGCATTTCTAGTGTTCAGCTTTATGATTGGTTGCAATTGAATGGAATAGCTAAAACAGAGAAAAGTCTAAATCTTGACAGAATACCATTAGCTATTCGTTGTTCCTCCAAGCAAAGTATTCTATCGTTCTTCTGTGGATTGATTGACACTGATGGATGCATTAGAGTTAATGGCTCAATGTCCATTGACAGCGCTAGTGAAGAGTTCATTAGAAATCTTCAACAAATAGGTGAAGCTGTAGGATTGTGCTTCTCCATATTCCATAACACTGAAGGGGAGAACAACCAAGCACAGAAAAATATGTGGGGTTTATGTTTAAGCCGCATGTTATCTAAACCTGATGCTTTAGATTATCTAAACGAAAATAGTCAAAAAGCTGAGATTCGTCCTATTCCTTCACTCAAGAGAAGTTATAAATTTGATCCATATCTCATTGAATCTGTGGTGTGGGAAGAAACTCCTGATTACAGCTACGACTTTGCGGTGCAGGGAGAAGACGATAATGATTCATGGTATTGGCAAGGAGCGATTAAATCACACAACACAAAGTCTTTGCTAACTGGCGCTTCTCCTGGTTGGCATCCTCCCAAAGCACAACAATTTATCCGTCGGATTACTTTCCGTAAGAACGATCCAGTAGCATTGGCATGCATAGACTTTGGATATAACGTAGTTCCATCACAATCAGATAAAGATGAAAATGGTAACTTATTAGACAATCCTTTTGATGAACGTTGCACAGAATGGTTAGTAGAAATACCAGTAGCAGTATCTTGGGCAAATCTACCAGGAGTTGATGTTGATATTTCTAAATTCTCGGTGTTGGCACAGTTTGATTTTTATATGCAAGTGCAGAAGTATTACACAACTCATAATACTTCAGCCACACTTGAACTACGCCAGAACGAAATTGGTGCTTTAAGTAGAGCTATATATGACTCAATCAAGAACAATGACGGGTATATTTCTGCTGCTATCCTTAGTCGCTTTGATGATTTCCAGTCTTATCCTAGATTGCCTTTTGAGCCTATTAGCAAGGACAAATACTTGCAGTTGGTAGAAGAAGTAAATCAAAGAAGAACTAATGATTCTTTCTTAGATGCTTTGCATAAGTATGACAATGGGTTTGATGAACAATCAGGCCCTGCCCCATGTGATTCAGACAAGTGTCTTTTACCAGAGTCAAAATGAAAAATAACAGCAAACAATTAGGAGTTTTAGCGGTTCATGATGGAGATCATAAAACTGCTATCAAACACTATTCAGATGCCCTTGCTACTGAAAAAAGTGTTGATTTATTACGTGAAAGAGCTAAATCCTATGCTGCTTTAAAGAAGCTGGATAATGCTATCAAAGACTACACTACAGCTATCAACATTCAGCTAGATAATTCGGCTCTTTATTGTGAGAGAGCTGAACTTTATATCAAAAAAGCTGACTATAATGCTGGATTGGAAGACTGTAATGATGCCTTGGAAATTAATCCTAAATGCCCAATTGCTTTGCTACTGAAAGGACTAATATTAGTCAAATTAGGAAGTATTAATAATGGCATGAGTTGCATCAATAATTGTTTACAAATCAACAAGTGGTATGCGAGAGCATATTACGAAAGAGCAATATTGATGGAGGGGATTGACAAAGAAAAAGCCAAGTTGGATTACTACCAAGCTGCTCATATTGGCTATCCAAATGCACTGAAAAGGTACAGAATATTAGCAGGTACTAATTAAATTTTTACAGCAAAGACTTAGTTGGATCTTTGCTGTATTTTTTTTGGCAATTGATATACAATAAGAAACGTATTGACAGGAGGTAACATGAAGCTTTTAATAATTGACACAGAGACAACAGGATTATCTGAGAAAGATGCTCCCATTGAAGTGGCAGGCATCTTCTATTTAGTAGGGCAAGGAATCATAAGTCAAGTTAGCACTATCGTATCTAGTGTTATACCTAACTTTGCTGTTCAAATCAACAAAATTCAACAGGAGTTGATTGATGTTGGTACAAATAATCAGATAATCACTGTCTTGAATGACATGGCAAATGAATGTGATTATGTATTAGCACACAATGCACAGTTTGATAAACAAGCTTGTGCTAAAATTCCTGGGTTAAATATTCACCAAAAGTGGGTGGATAGTCAGTACATAAACTTTCCAAATAGTCAGTACTGCAAGACTAACGGCTTGCACAATTTAGCTATAGCGCACAATGTGCCAGTTATAGATACGCACAGAGCGTTGGATGACTGTAGATTGCTGAGTAAGTTGTTAGATACAGTTGCTAATTTAGAACAAGAAATCTTATTAGCAGCAGAACCTAGAGTTTTGGTTAAAAGTCTAGAACCATATCCAGCAACATTGACTAAACAAGCTGGTTTTAGGTGGAATGCCAATACTAAAACATGGGCAAAACACATTAAAGAAAAAGAGATTGTTGATTTACCTTTTCAAGTTAAAATAATAGGCACAGACATAAATGATTGAATACAATTCTCGTGTTTACCCAATCAAAAAGCATAAAGTAAGTGCTGCTGATAAAGGCAAGTTATCGGTGTCTTTACCTAAAGCTTTGATTGACAGAATTAGATATATCGCTCAAAAAGCAAATGTTGAGCCGTCTAATGTAATGTGGGTTGCTTTTGAAGAATGGCTAACCAATCATCCCGATGCACCAAATCTCAAAGATGAATAAATACATCGACATTCTTAAACAGTTTAGATTCCTCCTAGGAATCAATGAGGAATTAGAACAAGTGGAAACATTCTCTGAATTATTATCAGAAATGCTTGCTTGTGAAGCAGTGCTATTAGACAAAGATTGTATAACACTTGTGCTGGAAGGAAAGGAAAGTGACAACCCAGAAAGTGTTATTAAGGAATTGTTGGTTGAACATCTTGTCTACTCAAAAGAAGCTGTAGAAAATCCAAGTATTATTGACGCAATTATGCAGCTTGTTTAATATTTTGTAAAACACTACTATTAACGTAGTGTTTTATTTTTTATATATCCCTTGACGTAGTGTTGTCAATGAGTTATAGTAAATATTAAAAGTTCACTGATAAAGTATGTATTACTTCGCAAATGTAGAAAAAACCAAAGGTAAGAGTCATTTAGTTGACTCTAATTACAACATCAGCCAAGACGCTGCGTTAGCAGTGTTGAGTCTAGGATTGGTTGGAGCTATTCCTGACGCTGTTGTATTTAGAGAAGTACTTGATGCTGACACCATTAAGTATCATGTCGAAGCCCCTCAAGAAGAATGGGATAAATGGAAAAAAATATGAAGTACGTTGTTAATTATGATGATCCATACCTTAAAAATTGGCTAAATGCTAATCCTGATGTGTGGGAACAATTCATCAAGAAACACAAAAATGGAAAGTTTTTCATAGCGCTCAAAGACAGATTTGATGCGTGTGTTTTTTATGAAACTAAATCTCAGTGGGGAGATTTTATTTATGGAGTCCAGCTTCATCCTCCCCTAGAAGAAAAAGAATTTGGTTTTCTAGATATTGAACAAATAGAAAATCGTTTTCACTCTCATTGCTTAATGCTTATAGAGAAAGCAGCAAATCCTGCATCTAAAGAGCAACAAAAGCAGGAATACATCACTTACATAGAACTCTATGGAGTTGAAAAACTCGCACAAGTGGTGGGAGAAAATAAAGTTAGGCAAGTTTTAGGAGATTATGCAATTCATTGCTGATGATGAAAAAATTCAGGATTGGCTAAATGCTAATCCTGACGTGTGGGAACAGTTCATTAAAGAATATCCAGAATATTCTCACACAACTTTTGATAAAGCTATTTTCTTTACAGAAGAAATGTCAGAAAATAGCGATTATTCAATGGCAACTTTTGTCGGATTTGAACCAAGAATCAAAACATCTGATGGGTGGTTCTTATCTGATTGTTTCTTAGATTTTTGTAAAAGGAGATGGGATGATTAAAGTAGATTGCTTTGGCACTGAATTAGTCGTTGATATTCTAATGGACAAGAATCAAATGGCAATATTAAATCTTTCTCCATTAGAAGATTATATCTGGGCAAAAATATTTTACGAATTTGGATGGAATGTGCCAGATCCATCCAACATAGCAAAGTCTTGTTTTGCCTATTCAATGGATAAGAAAGAAAAAAGCTTTGTACTCTTTTTGGAATACAAAGAGGATTGCCTTAGGCATGTTTACAGTCAACTACAAAGCAAAATGAAACTCTGTCTAGAGTACAATCCAAATGAGTTTAGATGGGATTTACCATACGTTAGAGGAACGTATGACTACCATTACTTTAGATTACTGGAAACTCCAGCTAGTATGTACGTTGACGTAAATCACTACAGAGGCTGGGAGAATCAAGCGTGGTTTGAGCAGCTTTCTGAAATCAACGATAACAAGACGAAAGAGCAATCTTTCAAGGAAGAAAAGGAAAAACTAAAACAATTTTTCCTTGAACTCGCTTTAAACAAGCTAGATATTGACTTGTCTAAATACACTTACTTGGACAACGCAAACACTTTGGTATGGACGACATGTACGCAATAATTGAAAACAAACAACTCAAAGAAGCTAGTCCTGGCATCACCAGAGATTTAGCTATCATCGCTTTAAATTTGGCAAAAGCAGGTAAATTGCCAAACGCGTCTTTCAAGAAAGACAAAGATGCTTATTTAATCAAAGCACCTAAAGAGTCTTGGAAAAAAGCACAGCGTAGATTAGACAGATTTTCGGAAAACTTCAATGGCACCTGGATACCTTAATGCAGCAATACGTTGAAATCAAAACAAGTGGAGAGTTAGTCAATGGCGCTCTCCAATTAAATCAGCTAGCAATTAAAACGTTGTTAGATTTGATTGGTGATGGCAGTAATCCTGATTTACAGACAGAATATGGTTTCTTTCGTGTACTGCCAACAGTGTTTATCAGACAAGACATTCTCTACAAACAAAAAGACAAAATCTGCATGCACGATGCGGAACTTAGTTACTTTGTTATAGCCAACGACAAAACATGGGATAATTTATTGTCAGAAACGGAACAGTAAATACAACTAACACGACTTCAATGCACTTAGACTCATCAGCTAAGTGCTTTTTTATTTGGTATAAAAATTTTTTGAAAAAAAAACAAAACCAGTGTCCTTTCACTGCTGGTTCTGTTATGATAAATTTATTCTTTGTTAATGGATATATTATAAATGAGTTTTGTGTTTCCGGGGAGAGTAATTGCATATTCTCCAGAAGTATCAAAAAAACTAGGATCTGTCACCGCTGCCATCCTAGTAGGACAGTTAGAATTTTGGTTTAGCAAGTATAAGACATTTTGGAAGTTCTTAGAACCAAACAATTCTGAGAACTATAGAGAAGGCGACTCTTGGACAGAAGAACTAGCGTTTTCCAAAGCAGAGTTCAAGACTGCTTTTAGCAAAGTAGGGATAAAGTACGCCTCCCAAAAAGAGTATGAAGATGCAGAGAATAAGTTCATTAAAGACGGTAAAGAATATCTTTACTGTTCTTACACGAATAAATTAACGCATATCACCTGGTATGAGCGCAATGATGCCAAGGTGGAAAGATTTTGGATAGACACGTTCTTTGTGGATAGAAGCACTCTTAAAGAGCGCCCATTATTGTTTAATGAACTACAAGACAAGAAAGAGACAAGAGCGCTCACACCCGTACTTGGTGTGAGGCGGGATTTGCCACAATCACAATCTCGCTTTCCCGAAAGCAAGAAAGTTGATCTCGATTCATATACAGAGATCAATGCAAAGAAAAAAAATAAATATGTCAAGAAAGATATTGTGGACAAGACTCAGAATAAGTCTGAGGAAAAGTCGGAAGTCCAAGAAGTAAAAAGTCTTCCTTTGGTAAAAACTCAAGATAAGAATGTTGAAAGATTATCCGTTGATCAGGATAAACAAGCGCCGCCCCCGCCCGCGTCTTGTCAAAACGCGGATAGTCTTGGATTAAGCAATAATTATTATACGCGTCCAACACATCATATAAAAAAGACATCTATGAGCATTGCAACAGATGCTTGGATGGCTGGAAGCAAGCAAAATGTTAAAGCTTCGTTTGCTGAATGGGTGTATAATGAGCGGCGAAAAAGCAACCCTAATACTAATTTGCCTGATATTGTTGCTGAGATTAAAAACAATGCCGACGGCGCTGCTATTTGGTGGAAACAGTATCTTAAATACCAAGAAGAACAAGCCAAGCTAGAACAACTACAACAAGAGAAGTTGAAAGAGAAGGCATTGGCTGAAGCCAAAGAAAAGCAAGCGCAATGGGAGATAGAACAAGAAGCTGAATCTCTTGGCATGACTACTCAAGAGTACGTTCTTTACAAAAATAAAAAAGCTGAAAAGGACTTAAAAGCTAAATTCAATGAGTGGGGTTTCTAATTCCATTGACAGTGTGTTTTTATTGTGTTAGATTGCTGGTGGTGTTTACCGTGGTGTTAGCATGGACGTTACAATAATAAATTCTCCGGAGTCGGAGAGAGAACTTCTAAGTTATGTGTTAGTGCATGGCAACTTGGATATAGTTGAAAAATACGAGATACAGGAAGAAGATTTTTATGTGTTGGATTATAAGGCGTTGTTCAAGGTATTTAAGACTTTGAACAACCAAGGCAAGCGCATTGACTTGTTGGAAGTCAGCAATTTCCTAACCACAAACTCTGTCAAGTTAGTGGCAGAGCCAAAAGCGCTAATAGCATCTATTCTGGATAGTGCATATTACAATCCAGAGTCAGCAGCATCTATAGTTAAGGACAAATCGCTCAGGAGGCGAATTATGTCAGCTGCTGAATTCGCAAGGAAAGAGTCCAACAACTTGCTTGTTGAGCCACAGGACTTATTGGCATCTATGCAAGAGGAGTTACTAAAAGTTGAAAGGCAAGTTCATGGGGACAGATATCAGCTGTACTCTGCTAATAAGCTTGCTGTAAGCGTGTTTGATTATTTGACTTCAGAGCATCAAAAATTGCCTAATTTAGGCTGGTATTCACTTGATAATATACTAGAAGGCATTCGTCCGTGCGTGTACCTTGTAGCTGGCGGTACAGGCATGGGGAAAACGTCTTTTATGTTAGCTATGGCAATGCAATTAATGAAACTGCATGGATTGCCTGCATTGTACTTTACTCCTGAGATGACACAGGAGCAGTTTGCAACGAGAATGTTGTCAAACATTACTGGGATAAATTCTAGTGATTTGTTGCAGATTGGGAGAAATGAGCAACATCATAAGTGGGATGCAATTGTTCAAGGCATTGCACAGTTAGGAGATTTACCATTGTATGTGAACGATAATAGCTCACCTAGCATGGCAATCATTGAGTCAGATATTAGGAAAGTGATAGCTCAGCGTGGTGAGAAGATAGCTGTATTTGTGGATTATTTACAGCAATTGCCACCTGTATCTAAAGATGGTGATTCTGCATCTGAGTTAGGACGACGGATGCAACTACTTGATAATATTTCTAAGAAGTATCAAGTACCGTTATTTGTTGGTTGTCAGATTAATCGTAGTAATGCTACTACACAGGACAAACGTCCTGATTTGTTTAGTATCCGTGGTAGTGGAGAGATAGCGGAAAAGGCAGCTGTTATTATAGGATTATTCCGTTCTGCTTATTATAGCAAAGATCCGGGAGATTATAGCTTTGAAGCATCAGTGCTAAAAAACAGATGGGGAAGGATGGGAGAGACTGCATATTTACGATGTGATTTAGGCACTTCATCTTTCTGGGATGCAACAGTGTAGCTTCTGTTGTTAAACCTGCATTACTGTCAATATAATTAAAAAATAATGACAAATGCAGGTATCTCATGACAGAAGAAGAAAGAGACTTAAGAAGGCGGGAAGCTCAAAAACGTTACTATGAGCGTTCCAAGCGTGGATATAAGCCGTCTAGATGCAGTAAATGTGGAGCTAGACTTAAAATTGATTCTAAGCACGCTCCTATTTGCTGGGGCTGTTGGTACAAAACTGACGAAGGCAAAGAGTATTTGCGAGACAAGCAACGTCTTTGCAGAAAGAGAAAAAAGTCAGATAATCTATTGACAATTACTAGAAAAAATACTATAGTAGATGAAACCATTAGTGTAGGTGTAGTATGAAAGAAATATTAACGGCTCTAAAACAAGCAAAAAAACAATTTAAAAAGGTAGTCAAAGACTGCCGCAACAAGGGGCAAAATTTTAGCTATGCCTCAATGGAGGCGATAAATCAAGCTATTGAGACTGGTTTAGAAGATGCTGATTTGACAGTTTTCTTTCTTCATTTTGAATATGAAGACAAGGAAGGCATTAGTCCTGCATTAAAACTGGTTTTAATGCATAACCAGTCAGAACAAAAAATTGAGAGTTTTATTAAGCTCACACCATCCGTTATGAAAACAAAGGACGGAAGAGAGATTCAGACGTACTCTCAAGCGATGGCAGCAGCCACTACTTCAGCTAAAAGGCTATTACTTACTAGTCTTTTAAATCTTTCAATAGAGGAGGATGAGGATGCTATATTTAACCCTGCTGAAATGCATGCTCAAAGAGTGTCTCCATCGCCACAACATCAAAAAATTACACCTGAGCAGCTTTTGACATTAAACAAGTTGCTCTATAAAAAGGGATTGGTAAATGACAAATTCCAAGCAGACGATGCTCAGAGAGCAGCTGCGTCTTCTGTCATTAAAGAAGTCTGTGGAGGCATATTTGCAAGAGCTGATATTCCTCAGAAGCATTTTCAGGCATTGCTTACCAAGCTGGATGCTATAGATGCATTAGATTCTGAAGAGAAAAACACGGAAGACATAAGCAAGTGGATATAGATTAATTTTTACCCGCTCTTAAACAAGAGCGGGTATTTTTTTAGTTTCTTAATTGAATAGGCATTGTCAATCTGATATTCTTGTCTAAATCGTCTACATTGGTTAAAATTACTGGACTTAACGGCTGATTTAGCTTAATTAATACTTCCTCCCCATCTAATGATTTTAATCCATCCAGGAGGTATTTTAAATTGAATGCAGTTGTTACAGAGTCGCCAGATATTTGAACTGACTCAATAGCATCAACAGCAGAGCCAAGTTGTGGTTCTTCACTACTAATTTCTAATCTTTGATTACCAGCATCAAACACAACTTTAGCTATATTGTTGCGACTATCAGCCATAACACTAACTCTCTCTAATGCGCCGATAAAGTCTTTTTTGGGAGCGATAACAAAAGTTGTAAATTCTTTTGGGATTAGTCTTGAGTAGCTTGGGAATGTGCCTTCTAGTATTTTAGTTACTATTGTTATTTCTGCTGTTTGGAAGTAAGCAGTGCAGTCTTTGATAGTAAAACTTAGCTCATCATAAGCCTTAACAATCCTGGAAATTTCTGTTAAGACTTTAGCTGGAATCGTTACTTCCATTGTTTCTAATTTTTTATCATGAGCAAATTTATGTACAGATAATCTATGTCCGTCTGTACTAGCTAGTGTGATAAACAAATCAGAGACAGTAATATTCACTCCTTGCAAAATCTGTTTCATTTCATCTGTTGATGCGGAGAACAGTACGGCTTTTAAGCCTTGTAGAAAAGACTCTGCTGGTAATTTAAGTTTGTCATCTTCATCTTGAACCATTGGTATTTCTGGATATTCTGACGCACTTAGTGCGTTGATTTTCACCTTTCCGGTTTTGTGTTTGATAATTACTGTACTATCATCCAAAGTAACGGATAAATCGCATAATTGAATACGATTTACTGTATCTAACAACAAACTTGCTGGTAAGCAAATTGAACCATTTGTATCTGTGCTACAATTGATTCTAGCTGTTATCCCAAAACTTAAATCGAATCCAGTGATAGTAAGCAAGTCGTCTTTAGCTGTTAACAATACCGTGCCTAGTATTGGATGGGTGGGACGACTTGGGACGGCTTTAGAAACTATTCCTAAAGCATTAGCCAGCATTTTTTGGTTAACGTGAAATTTCATTTTGTGTTAAAAACTAAAGGTGTCATTTAATTATATGATAAATGTCAAGTTAAATCCTAAAAATAAAACAAAAATTAAACAAAAAACTATTGATATCTTGACACAAGATGGGAGATCTAATTCACTGGATAATTTTTACCAAGTCCCTAGGAAGTATGGAGATTTTTTAGAAGAATGTTGTCGTATACGTTCTGGTAATAAATTTATTCCATTTATGCCATTTGATTATCAAAAAGTTGTTAGTGACTTGATTGATGACTACCGTGGCATAATGATTTTTAAGACAAGACAATTAGGATTGACAGAATGTATTTCTGCTAAATTCTTGCACAAAGCATTATTAAATCCAGCGTATGCTTCTGCTGTTTTATCGTTGGGACAAAAAGAGTCGTCTAACATTGCTGTACGTATTCAATCAATGCCTGCTAACGTAAAAGATCTTAAATTTTTAACTAAATCTAAAACTGAAATTCACTTCCAGAATGCTGGTAAAATATGGTTTCGTCCAGCTACAGATAATGCTACGCGTTCTTTGGAATCTGTTAGTGATATTTTTTATGATGAAGCTGCTTTTCCTCCAAATTTTAGTGAGATTTATGCCTCGTCAACACCATCTCAAGAAGCGGTAGGGGAGAATGCTAGAACTATAATGGCTACTACAATGTCACAACTAGGTAAGTTATCGACATTTTGGCAAATGTTCAATAGCGCTAATCCTGTGGATGCAGAATCTATAATTCAACGAATAAAGCTAGGGAAAGAAGAGCCATGTTATTGGTGGATAGATGACAATGGTTGGGCGAAAGTTATTATCCACTGGAAAGCACACCCTATATATTCTTCTGTACCTGACTTCTTAGAGAAAACTAAGAAGAAGCACAAGCTAACAGATGATGCTTTGAACAGAGAATATAATTTAGGCATTCCTGACTCAGGTGGTGCATTATTCAGTTATGAATATGTCTCTAAATGCGCAGTCGGTAGTTGGCAATTACCAAACAAAGATAGATATTATATGGCTGCTTTAGATCCAAATTTTGGTGGTACAGACTATTGGGAATATTTGATTATTGACATTACAGAAACTCCTTATCAAGTAGTTGCAGAATATAGAGAAAACTCTAGACAATCTTTGTATTGTATAGACAAAACGCTGGAGTTATCTGATGCCTATAATCCAGTTTTAACAGTGATAGAACATAATTCAGGTGGTGCTATTATTGCAGCTGAAATCTCCAAATTGAGGCGTAATTTATCAATTGAAACTGTAGCTACTACCAACGTATCTAAAGTGCAAAATACAGATAGATTAGCGTTAGCTTTAGAAAAACAAGAAGTTATATTCCCCTACAATTGGGATGGATTAACAGAATTTGGCGCGTTCTCTTTGCAAAGCAGAAAAGCTATGTACGGACATGACGACTGTGTTATGTGCCTTGCTATTGCTTTTGCTAAATTAGATGTTGCTTTAAGGCGCAAAGGTACTGCCCTAGAAGGAGATCTAGGAACTATCGCGGGACGTAAAAGCAGATTTAGATAAGGAAAGCCCTGTTGAAGAGAAGGGCATAGAGAGGGATAAAATTATTGTACCAAAAATTTTCTATATTACAGTTTTGCGTATATGTAACATATAATTAAAATTATATTATTTAATAACATTTTTGTATGGTTAATTACGGAAAAATATTTAGCAAACTTTGGCAATTTTTTAGAGGCTCTAATAATCTAGAAGGCATTAGGCAATCTGTTATTTATCCGCACACTCAAACTAAAAATTATTTCGATTTACCAGAAACGCCTATACGTCCGGTACACGGTGATTTGAATATATCTTACGAACTTTTGGAGATGTATTATTGGAGTTATGAATACAGGCACTCCATTGATACTATTGCATCTGATTGCTTCCAGGAAGTGGAAGGACAAGTCAGCAGTTGGTATGTCAATCCTACTTTAAGTGATGGCACAGTTGTTAGTCCAGAAGTGCTGGAAATAGCCAAAGAGCTATCAGAGTACAGATATGGTAAAGAACTAGTGTTAGGCGGCGATTTCTTAATTAGAGCAGCGATAGAAGCGTTAGCGTTTGGCGACAGTTTCGTTGAATTAGGCATTGGTAAAACAGGAATTGGTAATAATGATTGGGACATTGTTTCTAGTCAGTATTTACCTACTTTCTCTGTATTTGTGGAAAAGACTAGCAGTAATCAAACAGTAAGTTATATTCAACGTACAAGAGTCATGCCATCGGAGGATGATATTCAATTCAATCCTGTTAAAATACTGCATTTTAAATACAAATCTAGAGGATTGTATGGCAATTCTATTGGATTTCCTTCTATAGAAACATGGCGTAAATTCAAAGAGTGTTCTGTGGCATTAGAGACAGCAGCGCGAGATGTGGGGATTACTCCATGGTTGCATATCTTGCCAGAAGACAAGACGGAACAGGACAGAATAGATTACATGCAGCGTCATGAATCTATGTCAGCAAGTGGCATTATTACCAATTTGTATTTACTGTCTGGTTCTGATGTCAAGAAAGCTGCTGGAACAAGTGGTGATTCATTAGCTCCTTTAATTGATTATTGGTTAAAGCTAAGATATCAATGCATTCCTCCTAGAGTGCCTGCATGGATATTCCCAGGATTAGCAGAATCCACAGGTTCTAGAGATATTCATGGACAGCCAGCGTTAACTTATAGTCGTCTAATTGGTGAAGTCCGTTCCTTGATTGGAGAGCAAGTTAGATGGGCGATTTGTCTAAAAATGGTATTAAGATATGGATACGATTTTTACATTGCTAACAGGCATTTTGATGTCAAATGGCCTAAGTGGGTATTAACTCCTAACTCTGAATACACACAAGTCATGGGTGAGTTTGCTTCTCCTACTGATATTCCAACAACTACAGAATCTCCGGAGTCATATGGAAACTAATTTTATTCCAACTGAACAATCAAATTTAGAGCCGTTAGAAACATTGCTAAGACGTGCTTTAATCTTCCCTGAAGATGTTGACAAATACATTGAAGATTGGGACGAAAATAATCCAGATTATGCCGGATTACTCAATGCTGAAATTTTAGCAGAGGAGACATAATGGACTTTGCGTTTGATCCAAAAACTCAAAGATTTAGATATACTTCTGGTATTTTTGCTGGTAAATTTGTGTCTAGAGCAGATGTCCAAGAAATTATAGAAAATGGAATTAAACGATTAAAAACTGATATAAAAACTGTAACTGAATTATTATTAAATAATAAAATCAGTGTAAGTACTTGGGAATCTACTATGGCTGAGATTATCAAGAAAGGAGACACACAATCTTATCTAGCAGGCAAAGGAGGCAAGTACATTTTTAAATCTAGAGACAAAGGTATTGTAGGCAAAGCTTTAGCTGAAGAATATGCCTATTTACGTCGTTTCTCTCAAGAAATTAAAAATGGCAATTTATCACCTTCTCAGATAAAAGACAGAGCTAACAAGTACGGAGATTCTTTCTATAAATTCTATGAAAGAGGACGTGCTGAATCTCATAAAGAAGCTGGATTTAGATGGGAGAAATGGATAATTGGTGCTTACAACAATGTTTGTCCAGATTGCATAGCTTATTCATTATCCGGCTGGCAATTAATTGGACACTTCCCATCAATTGGTGTGGCAACAGCATGTAAAATGCGTTGTAGATGCCATAAAGACTATTCTAGTAATGTTAGTAAACCTGATTTAAATTTATTAAATTCAAGACAAGGATGGATTAATCATGCTGCAAATTATGGAACTTACAAAGTCTGCTAAACGTGTTTTGTATATGGGAACTCCTATCCCAGAAGATTTAGATAAAATCAAATCATTGACAAAACAAGAATGGGAAGCTGATGAATGGTTTATTGTTCCTTTAAGAGCATCTGATAATTTGGTAAGTCGCAATTACAAAGTATGGCATGACAATGTTTTAGAACAAATGCCACAGCAATTAATTGGTAAAAGTTTACTTAAAAATCATGATTGGGATAATGTAGAAAATTCTACTGGCTTTATCTTAGATGCTTTTTTGGCTAATGACTCCTTGCCAGAATATAGTCAAGATAAAATGTACAAAAACTTATCTTTTATTAAAGACAAAGGATATAAATGTGTCTACTGTATCGCTGCTATCCATGCTTCAAAAGCACAAGATATCATGGATATTAAGACAATGCGGATTAGTAAATGTTCTACTGGTGGTGTCTTATCTGAAGTAGATATTATTTGCCCAAACTGTTCTGCTGAATATGGTAGAGAAGTTAGCTTTTTTGAAATAGACGAATATGGCAATTATATTTGTCCTCATCAAATACCGGGTGGATATGACTATGATGAGGACGATGAATTAGCTGATTACGCTATTTGGAATGGAGTGTTCGATGGAGTCGAATTGTCCTTGGTTGTTTGCGGCAATCTGTTCAAAGCTGAAATCATTAGATAGTTCCTCTAATTCTTCACTAGAGATTAGTTGATAAGTCACAGGCATAATAATCTGTGGTAATATCAAATCTCCTACATCTTCCTGTGTTGGAACTGGGAAGATGTAAAAATCTTTGAACTCTTTAATTTCCGCCCATGTCGTAGTCTTAGCAGCATTTATATCCGGCTCTCCTGTCTCCGCATTCACAGATATTATGCCTTCTGGCGTGACTAATTCTGGTGGAAACATAGATGCTAAAGTGACATTAATATAATTTAATGCCGTTTGTGCGTCTTCTTTGTTCGTGAATTTGTAATACATATTAAACAGCAGTTAATTGAATGTTGGCGGAAGTTAAGGTATTAGCCGTGTAATTGAACTCTTGGAAACTCCCATAGAATCCTAATCTTAATAATACTTCAGTTTCATTAACTGCGGTAGTTGTAACCATAATACTAATTATTGGTAATTCAGTAGTACTATTTGTGGATATTCTTAGGTTTGTAGCAGTAGGTGGTGTTATCTTAACATACCCGTAAAGAGTTCCTATGTATACAAAATTTCCAGTATTTGTAACACTTATTGAATTAAGAGTAATTGTTTTTGTGCTACTGAACATAACACATGTTATGCCATTTATTGTCTGAGTTGTTAAACCAGATATTGTTTGATTGCTAGTTCCAGTTACTGGAGTCCATGCATTTACATTGCTACCACTAACAGTTAAACCACTATTAGATCTATAACTTCTAGTTACTCCAGTTGTTAAAGTAGTTGGTGCTTCTGATGGAATATCTAAACTTTTCTTAGCCAAAATCCAAAAACGTGCTTTTTGCCCTGATACTGTTCCGTTTGAAAAGTTGTATTGTACTCCATTTAATGATTCATTGGTGTTTCTTAATGCTTGCTCCCATGATTTCCATTTAGTGTTGTAAGTATCTATTGCATTTGCGTGCTGATTTCTCATTTCCGTTAAAGTAATTTGATTACTTAAATAACTGTCGATTATTGTATTCCAATTAGAAATCGTGTCTTGTGTGTCTTCTGGATTGTTAGTTGTTGGACGACGGTTTTGATGACTTAATATTGCTGGGGTACTAAGAAAAGTGTCTCCAACGTGTATTGATTTACTAAGATTGTTCGCAAATCCAGCTGCTATTGATATTAAAATATTGTCTAGTGATAATGATGTTAATGGGCAACTTGCCCAAGCAAGACTTATGTTAGTCACATCCCGAGTATTAAGCGATGGGAATGATGTTAATGAGCCGCATGCGTACAAAATATATGACATATCAGTCACTTTTTGAGTATTAAGCGGTGGGAATGATGTTAAGTTGGTGTTTTGCCTAAAAGCCGCGTACATATCAATCACATTCTGAGTATTAAGCAATGGAAATAATGTTAATGAGTAGCATTGATACCAAGCCCCGTGCATACTAGTCACATTTTGAGTATTAAGCAATGGGAATGATGTTAATGAGGTGCATTGAAACCAAGCCTGCTGCATACTAGTCACATTCTGAGTATTAAGTGCAGGGAATGATGTTAATGAGGTGCATTGAAGCCAAGCCGCATACATACTAGTCACATTCTGAGTATTAAGCAATGGGAATGATGTTAATGAGGTGCATTGAAACCAAGCCTGCTGCATACTAGTCACATTCTGAGTATTAAGTGCAGGGAATGATGTTAATGAGGTGCATTGATACCAAGCATTTACTATACTAGTCACATTCTGAGTATTAAGCAATGGGAATGAGCTAACACGACAAGCAAAAAAAGAATTATTTGATTCAGTTATCCAAAAATCCTGAAGTGAAGTCGCATTACTGTATTTTAAATTTTGGGATTTACTTCCAAAGTAATTTTCTATAATAGATCTATGATTTGGATTGGATGTAATAACAATTCCTATAACTTTTAGAAAAGCATTTGAAGTGCGTGGTTGAAAATTTGCTTTAGTCCAAACATTTAAAATAGTATTAGCACCAACACTAATAGCAAAATCAAGCACACCATGATCTGCATCAGCAATATAAACAGTTCCACTAAAAGCATTTGTCCCAAAATTTATTGAAAAATTTCTGATAGGACTCATGTTTATAGTTTTATTGATAGAATCGTAAATTGGCTGCTCATTACCAACAGTTTGTGTAGCTGCTATATTATTAACACTCCTATCCCCCCAGCTAGTTATATTATTAGTGCCAGAAGCTAATGTAATTGTAGAAGTAGCTGTAGCATCATAAAATCTTAATACTTCAGGGAGTATTGATGATATATCAGCTGTTGCGTTTGTTTTAATTGCGATTTTGCCCATTGGTTTCTCCTTTTAATTAATATGCAGCTCCAACGCCTTCAAATAAGTAAGTAAAGGCAGCAGGTACATTTCTGTATTCAACACCATTTGCATCATTGTGAGTCACAATAACTGTTTGTTCCAAGGTATCGGTATATGTATTTGTTGTTATCGCTTCGGTAGTTGTTGAAGGAAACTCATAATTAAACACTGCTGTTTGGTTATTAAGATCAGCAGTAATCCCATCACTAGCAGTTCCTTTCGACACTGTAACAGATTGATTGTTGGAGGATTTATCTACAACAATCGAAGGTGTTAAATTGCTGGGAAGACTCACAGAGCTAACTCTTACAGTATCTCCTATGCTTATACTACTAAAAGCTTGACTAGTCCCAGACGTTAAAGTAAAATAACTTCCCCCTGCTCCAGCGGCATAAGTGTTGTCTGCTGCTATTGTTAATCCAGAAATAGACGATTGATTTTTAACTGCATTTAGATTAAATGTGATGGTTAAGGTGCCATTATTAGCACTTGTCCAAGCAAATGTAGGACTTCCTATTCTTCTTAATTCAGGATTAGTGCTACTTCCAGTCCATCCAGATAAAGTCACACCATTAACTACACTTTCGTACCTTGGTTGTTTCTTAAAACAAATAAGAGCATTTGCTATGAAATAATTTGTCCAATTTGTTTGTGATGCATTTGGTATCCCTTTTAATGTTATTGTGCATTGTGTGGTAGTAGGAAAACTTAATCCACTACTAACAAGTGCGCTACCAGCAAAATTTACAGCATTTCCAAGTCCTAAAGGTGTGCTTCCACCATTGAAACTAAAGCCAAAATTAGCTGCATAAGGTAAAGTTACCAAACCACCTAATTTTGTATGAATCCAATTATTATATAACTTTATTGCAGACACTTGCGCTATTGCTAATTCAGCATACTCTGATGCTAGATAATTTACTCCACTAGGCCAAACATAATACAATCCATGAGTTGCGCTTGTTCTGCTTGGATTAAATAATTCTCTGAACCCAGTAAAAACAATGCCAGTTGTGCCTAATCCAGTGAATTTACTAAAATAAAGATATCTAAGTTTTCGCATTGCGCTAACTTTAAATGCATAAAGATTAAGCGACAAATCAGAATACAATTCCTCAAGATTTATGCATTTATGTAAATTATTTACTATTGAATTAACATCAAAAGAACCTTCTATAATCAAAGATTTTAGATTCTGTAAAGGCAATGGTGCTATACCAATTCCTGGGCCGAATCTAGACTGAGTAGGACTATTTGAACTCCTTAATTGTAGTTCTTCCAACTTACTTAAATTTGTTCTTAATGTTGTATTATCTGCTCTAAATCTAGTCAAACTAGTTTCTGTACCTGTCATTTGACAGATAATTTTTAATCCTCTTATTTCAGTAAAATTATTAAATTTTAGTTTAACAACAATAGGAACTTGAGCGCCTATAACTTTGTCATTAGGTGTTGTTTTGTAACTATTATCAAGTTGATCAATAACTCTATTTGATTCATCCGGAAACTCTATTGTAAATGAGGCGTTTTGCTGTAATTTAACATCAAGTCTTGTCAATGTGCTTGCTACTGCTGGATTAATTTGTTCAGGAGTGTAATAATAATTTTGCGAACTATTTGTTAATCCATTGCATAAAATCCAAATTTCTTTATTATCCCAGTCTGGAACAGTCACATTAAATCCAGAACCTCCATCTAGTCCAAGATTGATGACTGAATTTCCTTCATATCCACAAGCAGCTACTACATATAAATGTGCATCCGTGTAAGATATTGTTCTTTTAGCTAATTCAGTAGCACCGGCATAATAGGTTACTTGATCTCCTTTCACTACGATAGATAAATTATTTATTCCAGGCTTAGGGAGAACTTGAGTCAATGTATTTTCGTGAACAATCCATAAGCTATCGTTATTTGTCATTGGACTATGGATAAAACCATAAGCAACAGATCTAGCAATTGTGTTGATATGTGTTGCGTATAAAGGTGGTATTCCAACTGTAAATCCGCATATAGCACTCAATGGATTACCAACTGTATTGTTTTGAAATCCAAACTCAAGTCTGCCATCATACGTGGCTTTAGCAAGACGTAAATTTAGCATTTTCCACTCAGCAGAGCTGACAAAAGGATTATTGTATCCGCTTCTACTGCTATTTGCGTAAAATAATGTCCATATGGTGCCATCGATTCCGCCAATAGCATTATTTTGATCAGGAATTTGTGTGTGTCTATAAACAAATTGTCCGTTTGTATTTGTGTTTCTAGTTAAACTATTTGTAGCCATTGATTTTGTCCTGTATTTTTAGAATTGTTTTGCAGTTTAACAATATTGCTTTTAAATAAAAAAATAGAAGTAACTAAAACATTATAAAACATTTGGTTAATATCCTCCCGCAACTCCTTCGAACATGTAAGCAAAAGCAGCAGCCATATTTATGTAAACGCCTCCTGAAGGATTCCAAGTTACAATAACTGTCTCATCTATATTATTGGTATATGTCAACGTATCTGTTATTGCTTCGGTGGTTGCTGAAGGAAATTCATAATTAAACACTGCTGTTTGGTTGTTGCCGGCACCAATATCATTATCAACGCTTCCTTTTAACACTGTAACAGTCTGATTATTGGAGGATTTATCTACAACAATCGAAGGTGTTGCATTGCTAAGGGGAAGAGTTACAGCATTAACTCTTACAGTATCTCCTATAGATATATTATTAAAAACTGCGCTATTTGCGGATAAAGTAAAGTAACTAACTCCTGTTATGCCAGCATTATAAGCATTATCTGTTGTTATGTTTAAGCCGGAAATAGATGATTGGTTTTTGATTGGCTTTAGATTGAATGTAATATCTAAATTGCTATTAGCAATGTTCCAAGCGTATGAAGTATTGCCTACCTTTCTTAGCTCATGATTAGTGCTAGTTCCTTCCCATCCAGACAAAGTCACACCATTGACTATTTGATCATATCTAGGCTGCTTTTTAAAACAAATCAAGACATTTTCCGTAAAAAACCACACCCAACTTGCTACTGATGTTTGCTCTATTCCTTTTAATGTTATTTTGCATTGTGTGCCATTGTTAATAAAGCTTAGTTCGCCATTAACTAATTGCCTTCCAGCATAATTTGGATTATTTCCAAGCCCCAAAGGATTGGCTCCACCATTAAAAATAAATCCAAAGTTAATTGCTCCAATAAATGTTGTGTAATTAGGAGTTGCAGCTCCATAATTAGAATATCCTAGTTTTGTGTGACTCCAGCCATATAATTTTATTGCAGAAACTTGTGCTGTTGCTAATTCAGCATATTCTGGGACTAAAATGCTTTCTGCACCAACCCATGTATAATACAATCCATGAGTTATATTGCTTGTTCTACTTGGATTAAACAGTTCTCTAAATCCAGAAAAAGTAATGCCAGTTGTGCCTAATCCAGTGAATTTACTAAAATAAAGATATCTAAGTTTTCGCATTGCACTGATTTTGAATGCATAAAGACTAAGAGATAAATCAGAATATAATTCCTCAAGATTTACGCATTTATGCAAATTATTTACTATCGAATTAACATCAAAAGAACCTTCTATCACTAGAGATTTTAGATTCTGTAAAGGCAATGGTGCTATACCAATTCCTGGTGCAAATCTAGACTGAGTAGAACTAGCTGAGCTTCTTAATTGTAATTCTTCTAAATTGTTTAAGTATGTTCTTAATGTTGTATTATCTGTTCTAAATCTAGTCAAGCTAGTTTCTGTGCCTGTCATTTGACAGATAATTTTTAATCCTTTTATATCAGAAAAATTATTAAATTTTAGTTTAACAACAATAGGGATTTGAGCATTTATTGTCTTGTTATTGGGTGTTGTTTTGTAATTATTATCGGATTGAGTAATAGCGGTAGTTGATTCATCCGGAAACTCCATTGTAAATGAGGCATTTTGTTGCAACTTGACATCAAGTCTTGTTAATGTGCTTGCTGCTACTGGGTTAGTCGTCTCATGGGGAGTATTGTAATAATTTTGAGGATTATTTGTTAATCCGTTACACAAAATCCAAATTTCTTTATTATCCCAATCCGGAAGACTTGCATCAAATCCGCTACCATTTTCTAAGCCAACATTTACGATTGAATTTCCTGCATATCCGCATGCGCCTACTACATATAAATGCGCATCTGTATAAGTTATTGTTCTTGTACTTAATTCAGTATCTCCTGTTTTGTAGGTTACTTGATTCCCTTCTATTGTGATAGACAAATCATCTATTCCGTAAGTGCCAGACAATTGGCTTATAGTGTTTTCATGTACAATCCATAACGAGCCGTCGTCTGCCATGGGATTGCGGATAAAGCCATAGGCAACAGATCTAGCAATTGTATTGATATGTGTTGCGTATAAGGGAGGTATTCCAACTGTAAATCCACAAATAGCACTTAATGGATTGCTGCTGTTGTTGCTAAAGCCAAATTCTAGTTTGCCGTTATACGGAGATTTAGTAAGACGTAAATTTAGCATCCTCCACTCAGCGGAACTGACAAAAGGATTATTATATCCACTTCTACTGCTATTTCCGTAAAACAATGTCCATATACTGCCGTCTTGTCCATAAACAGAATTATTCTGATCAGGAATTTGTGTGTGTCTATAAACAAATTGTCCGTTAACGTTTCCGCTAGTTCTAGTTAAGCTATTTGTAGCCATTAATTTTGCCCTGTAATTACTGAAAGTGTTCCGCTGCCTGTGTTAACAATATGCAATGGATTTGTTGCGGTAGGAGTTGCTATATTAAAATTTGATGTTCCTACGTTTGCTTGCCAGCTAATTTGTTCAGTTGTTTTACTAAGCAATTCTCCCAAATGCTTTAAGAAAAATAATATTAAATCCTGTGACTCTATTTGATTAGTAAAACTATCATAACTTGTTGCAAAAAATTCTCTATATTCTTGGAATGCGTGAGTCAAATCTATTTGTTTAGCACCACCTCCTATAACTATATTTGATACTATATCTCCTACTGGCTGAAAACCGTCTTTGCTTACTAGAGCAGTTATACCAGCAGCTAATAGATTGCCTTTTAGGAATGAATTAGCTGATGTTAAATCAATGAAAGTTCCACCTGAATTTAATTCTAGGACAACTTGAGTAGAATTGTATAATAACGAATTTAAGTTTGGATCTACAACTATACCTATACTAGGAGCATTAGTTAATATTGTGTTTACAACACTTGCGTAATTGCGTTTACTTATTACATTTGAGTTAGTTGTGCTTGCTACATACACAATATCTACACTGTCTACAGCGACAATAATGTCTGGATTTGACAGACTATGGCTAAAACTAAACTCACTACTATTTGTGTATTGGCTACCACTAAATCTTGTTAGACAAGAAACACTCCCAGATGACAAGGAAATAAATAGTTTAAGTTGGCTGTATGCTATTCCTAGAACAGAAGAAGCATTGTTAAAAGACGACTCTAAACTAGGAGCTGTTGTAGTCGTAGCAGAATAGATATTAACATCATTTTGCAGTGCAACAAAAAATCTATTATCAGCAGCTAATACTTGGGCAGTCAGAGGAACAGTCAATCCAGTAACACTATAAATTAGTGATGGAGATAAAAATCCTCTTGGGTTAATTGTGTCATCCGTGATGTTCCATACGGTAAAACCTGAGGAATTAGTAATTATTAACCTATCTTGCAGAACACTGTTGACAGTGACAGAAGAAAAAGCCAAATCTATTGCATTAGAACTGTTAGTGAGGAAACTATCAATAATATCTCCAGTGCTTCCATTGATTGCTAAAATAGCATCACTTACGGTAGTTGCTACGTACAAAATATCGTATTTTTGTACGTATAATATATTTCTAGCATTGCAATCTACCGTTTTAATTAAAGTTTGTAACGTAGTTGAGATAAATGATATTTTGCCTGATAGTGAATCAACAACATAAAGTAAATTCTGACTATCATATTGTTCTTGTACAGTAGGTTCTAATTTTATAGTAGATGAATTAGATTCATTAAGTCTATATCTTCTAATTGTTAATTCTGTAGGAACATTAGCTGTAGCTGTTAGATATTTTGGAAAATGTCTAGTGTAGTTTCTTTTTTCATTTAAAGAATCTTTAGTTAATAATCCAAATATAAAAGACTCCTTGAAAGGAATTAATTCTTTAAATTGTCCAGCAGCAGAAAACATTTTTATTACTGCTGTACTCGCCCCTACTCTAGTGACTGACGTTCCGTATTTACTTAACTTACTAACACCTGAAAATAATGGGGTTGTAGAGTGGAAAAAAGTTAAAGGAAGTGCTGATGCGTTTCTTTCTGGGAACTGATTTAATGTATCTGAAATGCCTATTTTATGGAACATTGTCCATGTATGTCTTCCCGCTCGTTTATCAGGAATATAAGCATAAAACTTAACAGCACTGCCATCATAACTTCCTATTTCAATGGCAAACATTGTTACATAGGAAAAATCTATTACATGTCCAGATACTCCGCTACCATCTAATTTATCAACAAATTCACTTCTATAGAAAACTTGATCTATAGTCTTATTGGGAGTTGTAATTCTAGAATCTGTATATCTTCTAACAACTTTAAAATTGTCTCCAGCGCCAGATCCACTAATCTCGATAAACCAACCAGTTTCAGATGAATAAATTCCACATCTTGATAAACAGCTTTCGTTTTTATGCTGTCTTTTAAGTCCAAAAGAAACAAAAACATTGGCTGCTACATCACAGTCAAATACTTGCTTGGTGGCACAAGTAACATACCTTCTGGCGGTGCTGCCAATGTCATACTTAGAATCTATAATTAAATCAATTGCAGAATTGCCGTAATCTTCATAAGAAACAATCCCTTCATATTTGTCTTGTATTGACTGACTTCCTATGTTCCAAACGCCTTTGTAATAAGGAAATAAATCATTACTGATAGCATTACTAGAAGTGGATGGCAATTCATTTTTCTTAATATCATTTCCGTCTACACTTCCATATTGTATTACCCAATCGTTAGGATCTATTCCATAAGAATGCGTGTCAGCAAATACTATTTGACGTTTATCTTCAATTGGATAACCAAAAATCGTTTCTTCAATTGGTTCTGGAAATGAGATCGCTCTGTTAATTGTTACAAATGTGCCTTCTGTACTCAATACAGCAGGATAATGTTTTTGAGTACTTAAAGGCTTGAGTCCTAAATCTTCAGGAGACTCTCCTAGATCTTCGGGTAAATGTACAAATTCTGGTTTTGGAGTACTTGAAGGCTCTTCAAGAGATTCTCCTAAATCTTCGGGTAAATATACAAATTCTGGCATTATTGTACTCCATAAACAAGACTACAAGAGACTATTGCATTTGTTATTGCATTTGTTGATGATACCAAACTTCTTGCTATAACCATTAACGTGTCTCCAGCATTGTTAGCTGTGACATTCTCAGCGCGTCCTAATAACTCTCTTTGAGGATCGAAAATTTCTCTTAAATCAAATTCAACACCTTGGTTATTGCCGCAGTAAAAAGCTCCTATTAATTTTTCTTGTCCAGTTATGCTGGTTGGATATCCGTTAGCTACATTAATTGTTGTAGTAGTAAACTGTCCTTGACTAGCGCTTGCTACAGCAACCGGATCTAAATCACTGCTTGATGTTTGGTTAGCATACCATGCTGGATTACTGGTTGTAAAATAAATACTTGAAGCTAGTGTGTGAGAGCCTTTAACTAAATAAAATTCTGTGTTTTGTGTTGAACTGACATACAATTTAATGGGATAAGCTCTTGATTTTTGTGGACGTTGTGTATCAGCCGCAGCAACAGTACTGTTATACACAAATGGCTTTAGAGCTATTGCCAACATTGGGGTGTACTTGTCATTTACCACTGTAATACCAGTTGCAGATGCTGATTCAATAGTTGCAGGACGTGGATCTCCTCCATCAATCCAAACAGATACTCCAAATCTGTCTAAAAATACGCTGTCGTTAATAGTAGCAGTTGTTGCATTTGCTTTTTTACCAATTCTGTATGTAATTGGCATGTCTGGGTTAGACATACTCGGAGTAGGTAAAGTGTCTCCAATCCTAATTTCATGTCCTGTTACCCACCTTGTAGCGCCGTTATATGGAGGATTTTGATCTGGAATATACATCAATCCTCTACCACCAGCTCCACCATACCAGCTTCTTTGTATAAGAAACATACAAAGATTTGAACGCTCATTGGCAAATATTGTTGTACTTGAGCTAATACTGCTTGTTAAATCTCTCGATAGAGTAACTTGTGTTTTACTAGTATCAATAGCGGTAATATATGTATTGGGTTGAATACCATTTCCGCGAATAGTCATTCCTACTTTTAAAGGAATCCCACTAGGTACTGTTATAGTGTTTAGATTAACGTTACCACTAGTATTATTAAATTCATAGCTATCCGAAATAAAAGATACTTGTCTTGCAGATTCTCCTCTTGTGCCATCAGCTGCTGGTGTTCCATCAGCGTCTTTACCAGTATATCTATCTCTGTTAAAACTAACAGATCTACTTGTATCTAAAGTCGTAAAAGCTATTTCTTCCCATGTATTTGTATTTATATAAGAGGTATTTGTACCGTCACCAACCAAGTAGGCAGGACGGTACATTGCTGTTTGATTAACAAGTCTTCCTGTATTGGTAGCACCACCTTCATACACATCCCCTTGTACTACGCCTGGAGGAGTATTTTCTGGCATTGCTGAAGTACGTCTAAAGAATAGTAAATAATTATGCCAAGGGGTGTAACTTCCAGCAGAAGTTCCTTTTCTAGTTAATACTCTCCATCCGTATCCATCGCTTTTAGTGAATTCTCCCCATTCAATTACACAATTCTCTATTACAGGCCCAATGCTACACTGGACAGCTTGCGATATGGAGATTTGTTTGCCAGGCTGGTATTTGTAAGCAAATTTGCTTTGATGAGTGGAAATTGAAGTATCTCCGCTTGTCCCAACTTTTATATTTACACAACTTCTAGATGGCAAATACGTTACACTGCCATTGTTCCCCCACACAGAAGAATCAATGCCATAGTTAGGTAGTTCTTGTAATAAAAATTGTCTTTGTTCTGTAATAGGAAAACCAAACATTGATGCTTTTACATCACTAGGTATTGCAGCAGCATCCAATACATTTAACGCTGGTTGATCTGAAGCTAATACAACAGATATTGACTCTGATGCTTGTTTTCTTCCTGGTGTGATAGGAATACTTCTAGAAACTATAACTAAATCATCGCTCATTGTAAATCACTCCAACTATCTGTAAATGTACAATTCCCTTCCATAACTCTAACAGTGTCTCCGTTATTCAATCTAACTAATATTTCATATCCATATTCTCCATCCATATCGTAAAATTCAGCGCTGTTTACGTATAATTCTAAACTAATTGTGTTAAATGGTATTACTCCAACCATGAACTTGGAAAAAGGAGGGATGATAACATTACCTTCGGGTGCCAAAAGTTTTACTGTTGGTGTAGTTAATGCAGTAGGAGGGATTCCTACAAAATTTTCCTTGAAAGCTACTGCTCCTACATATTTCCATTCTTTATCAACATTAGAATAAGATTGAACATACAATCTTGTATTTGCAGTCATTGCGGGTAAACCTAAATACCAGCCTTGGATGCTTGCATCTACTCCTGTTGTATTGTTTGCGTTAATTGTTATATCCGCGCTTCCGTTATTTAAATAACCAACAGTATTTGTAACATAACAGTTGTAATTATTAAGAGTGCCAGCGGTAATTGTTTCTCTAATTCCAATACTTGTTTGCCCAGCATTGATGGTGCTTGCTACTGTAACTCCTGTTACTCCTGTACCATTTGTAAAAGCAAGTATACTACCAGCGGGGATTTGTTGAGTTACGCCTGTTACGTTTAACGTGTTTGATGTATTGCTAGTTACATTTACAGTAAAGCTGCTTGCTACGTTAGCATGAAACGCAGCCACTGATGCAGAACGATTAAATATTCTAGCTTCACTAACTGTTTTAGTTGCATTAGAACTTAAAACAAGAGTAGAGTCAGTAACAGCGTCTACTTTAGCAATTGCAACAGCGCCTTCAACAATTACTTTATCCCCAACTCTAACAGGCAGTAAAGACAATATTTTACTTTTGTCAGTTGTAGCAGGATATGCCTTAATTTGTACATTTGGAGTGTTGATTGTAGTAGATGCAGTAAATCGTTTAACCAAACTAAATCCCGGAGATTTACGTCGAACTTCTCCAAATACCAAAGCATTTGCAAAGTTCATGCCATAACTACCTGTTACAGTTAAATTAAATCTAGCTGTCTCACCTTTTTTAAGTAATAAATCTAATTTTTGTGTATTAAACTGAGGTTTAAATGGTTCAGTCATAATCTAATTCCAATAAATAAGACGGACTAATTTCCAATACTTTAGCTATTTTTTTAATTAAGCAAGCACGTTTAATTCCATTACTTTCCGCCCTAACGAGAGTCATGCGGCTAACTCCAATACAATTTGCTAGTTGTTGGCAACTAAAACCTTTTTCAATTCTACATTTTTTTAAATAGCTTCCCTGCCTTTTGGACATAATTTAATACCATAAAAGATACAGCTACAATAATTATTGCCATTATAATTAGCGAGAATAGTTTAAGCTAAAAACAAGTGTTTTAGCTTAATTGTATGTCACGGAAATTTATAAAAGAATTATCAGAACAGCAAGTCATAGATTCAATTAATCAAGCAAAAAGAGAAAAAATGTCAGACAAACCAAAAGGATTTGCTATTGCCAACTCCGTCAAGATTCAAGACAGCGTATCAGTAGAATCTACTACAGATGTTTCAGCTCCTGCACCTACTCCTGCTCCTGAGCATGATGCGCCTAAGCCTTTGTCTTTAGACGACGTTGAACGTGTTTTATCTGTTCATTTAGATAAAATGCAATCTTCTTTAGAAGCGGAAAAACAAGCTAAAGCAGAATTAGAAGCTGCTTTACAAAAAGAACGTGCTGAAAAGGACGCTCTTAAGTCTCAACTAGATACAGCGAGATTAGCCGAAAAAGTATTAAATGATATTGGTAGAATGCAAGGAAAAACTGAAAGCGTTTCTGTTCCTAATGTTAATAGAGTAATAACATCTAAAGCAGATGCGCCACAAGGTGCTTTAAAAGATTGGTTTAACATTTTTGATGACTGCTCCAAAGTTATCAAAGTACGCGCCAATGGCTCGCAGTATGTTACTCAAGACAACAGGCAGTTGAATCAATTTGTTAAAGAAAACAAAGCAGCTGTTATTAAAGACTTAGAATCTTGGGCAAAAGCCAATGGTATGTTGCGTGGTTCTTCTACCATTTCCAAAGATGCTGCAACAGTTGGTGGAGACATCCAAGGCGGCTTTTTGTCTGTTTTGTCATCAATTATGCGTACTAACAATCGTCAAGGATTTATCTTTTGGCAATTTGCTAATACTGTAATTGATTTTGGCAAAGGATTGGGAGACAACATTAAGATTCCTAGAGCGGCTTATTTACCTGCTCCTAACGCTCCTGAGGACAGATTATTGTCAAGTGCTGGTGCGTATACTCGTATTGACTCTGGTAATCAAAATTTATCCACTGGAGTTGTAACAGCTCAGTTAAGTGAATGGGGTTTAGGACGTAATTCCCAATATCCTCCTGTTACTTTAGTTAGCTTTGTGACTGCCTATTCAATGATTGAACTATTGTCAATTTTGAATAGAAACTTAATGCGAGATTACTACGCATGGGAAGATTTGCAGATTAGAAGCTTGTGGACTGGCACAACTCGTGTTGTTTATAATGACAAGAACGCTGTTACCACTTCTATCAGTGATGTTGCTACTGCTGGAGATGATGGAACTTTATCTCGCAAATTCTTAGCGTCTCTGTATGGTTACATGAAAGAACAACAGATTCCTCCATTTGCTGGTAACAAGTATGGTTTAGTAGTTAACAGCACAGCTTTGACTCAATTAAAAATTAGCTATGACACTTTGTGGCATGCTGCTACTCCTGGTGAATTGCAAGCTTTGACAGAGTTCTTAAATCCTGTTCTAATCTCTCCTGGCGAGACAGATAAGCTAACTGGATATTGTGGAGATTTTGAGAACTTCATGATTTTCGAGACTAATGCTTATGGTGTTGGTGGTAGCGGCGCTCCTGGTGTTCAAACAGAAAGCAGCAAAGTCACTCACACTAGCTTTGCTTTTGGTGCTGACACAATCGGACGTGGCATCGGCACTGAAATGGAAGTTCGCTTTGATGATGACACTGATTTTGGACGTGCTACTAGAACTATCTGGCGCTCTGAAGAAGGATTTGTCCAAATGGATGTTGATGGTGCAGGAGACAGTAGTGCTGTCCCACAACAACTTAGAGTTATCAAAGTTAACACACTCAAAACTGCAATTTAATATTGATATTTCCTATGACAGAACAAGATGAAAGCAAGGAAATAATTCAAGAAGCCAAAGAGGTAAAGGAGCCAAGGAAAAAAACATCTACGGCTCCTACCTCAGCTTTTCAACATCCTGGCTTTGACTCACAATTCAAATGTTTGTTGTGTGGGCAATTTAGAACTAACTTGGTTGGTACAATATTTTGCCCAGAGTATTTAAAAGAATGCCCTAGATTTGTGGAGGATAGACGCAATGCCTAAGTTGAATACAATACCAGCTAGAGTTCAAACTGACTCTGTTGGTGGAATCGTTAAAGTTATTTATGATTTTGCTGATGTAGGCGGGAAAATTGGGAACATTCCATTAGAGTTAGAATTACCCCCTGGATGCATTATTCATCGTGGTGTTATAGATGTTGTCACTACTATAACAAGTGGTGGTAGCGCTACAGTTGGATTAAGTTTTATTAACAATGCGTCATCTCCAGCGGCACAATCTATCTATACTGCTACAGCAATTGCTTCTGTAACAGGAGTTGTAGATTTAACTGCTAGCACTACACCAGTTAAATTAGCTGGCGGTACTAAATCTGTGCTTAATTTAGTAGTAGCTACTGCTGCTTTAACCGCTGGCAAAGCTAACATTTATTTGCAGTATTTTGGGGTTTAATATGCCGTGGCTCTCTAATCAAGACTGTATTAGTTATGCTCCCAGCATTACTTTGACTGGAGAGCCATTGACTACTGCAATAACTTTAGCTCAAAGTTTAGTGGAAGGAGTTAATGGCTCTAATCGTCCATTAGCTCTAACAGAATTTACTAAAATTTTGTCTATACCAAATACTGGAAGAGTGATTGTGCCAATACGTCCACTACTTCCTTCTCCTGCTCCTGTAATAGAATTAAGAGGGAGTGATACTCCGCCTCGCTTTGGTGTTTATTCTTTACAAGAATGGGAATTACTTACTTTAGATAAAGATTATATTATTGATTACGATAACAATGAAGTTGGCTTATTGTCTCTTAGTCGAGTGTTAAGACATGAATATTTTTACCATACTGGATTTAGGAGATATAGTCGCAGTCCAACAGTTCCTAGACTAAAAAAACAACTTAAAATTACTTATTATTCTGGTTTTAATTTTACAACTAACACAGAGGAAGTTGTAATACTAAAACGTGCTTTAGCTAGTATTGTGGCTATGAGAATTTCTCCGCAATCACAGGGAGTAAAATCTGTAGATGTTTCTGACGAGAAGTACAAAGTAGAGTATGCATCACAGTCAGATTATCTTGGAATAAGTGGCAACAAAACTAGTGGTAGCCCAATAAATGAGTTATTATCAATATTTAGAAAATATCGCCCAAGTGAGTACACGTCATGAATATTGAGCAACTTGTCAGTGGCGCGTTAGAACATTTGCCCGATAATTATTTTAGTACAGTTAATTTAGAGTTAAAATTCAACGTTGGCAGTGGTAGTTTTACAGTAGATCCAGAGACTGGGAATTATGTTCAATCATCTACTCCTACTACACTATTAGTTTCTGCAACTGAATACAAAGATCCAAAAGTGCTGCAAATGCCTGGCAGCTACAGTACTAGCTTAATCCAAGTCGAAGGACGGCTGAGTAATCCAAAATTGATGCCAACTACAATCACTGTTCAATCTGTTGGTACAGCTAAACTAACTAATAACGATGGTTCTATATTTCAAGGAACTTGGAAGTTCATAGCTATTACACAGAACAGAATAAATGCTTACACAACTAAAAGAGGTACGTTAATACGAGGTACTATAACGCTGCCAACAGCAGTCTAAATAATTTTTCAGAAAACTATTGACAGGGATAAAATAGGATGCTATATTAATTTTATTCGATAAGCAATAGGCAAATTCTATGGTATTTGATTATGATTATCCTGAACGGGATAAAAAAGACAAACAGTAAGCTCTAACTTACTAACTTGCAATAGCTACACCACAACACAAATGGGGCCTCCGCAAGGAGGTTTTTTTTATTATGTCAAACGTAGATCACCCACAGCATTACACAGCAAGTTCAGTTGAATGCATTGATGCAATTGCAGCAGCTTTATCTCCGGAAGAGCTAAGAGGATTCATCAAAGGCAATGTCATCAAATACTTATGGAGAAGCGAACACAAGAATGGTAATGAAGATTTACAGAAAGCTTTATGGTACTTAAATTGGTATGTCAATAAAATCAAGAATCCATCATAGAGTTTTTGTGTAATTTTCCATTTACCACCTTATATTGCTTTAGCCAGTTATAGGCAGTAGATTGGCAAACACCTAAATAGAGTTTGCACCATGCGAATGATCTGCCATTAGAAAGTGCGTTTAAGACTGTTATCTTGACATTGTCATCGTAAGAAGGCCTGCCAATTTGTAATGGATTTTCAACAAACTGACTTTGACAACTTTTGCATAAATATTGCTGCCTATTTCCTCTTTTCCCGTTCTTGACAACATTTTTGCTTAAACAGCTAGGACAAACAACAATATCGTTGACTACATTTTTAAGTAGTTCTATACCTTCAGATTCTAGTTGTTTAATTTGGTATACTGACAAATTTAATAATGACTTAATATCTTGTATTTTATAATCTTCAATATAAATTAATCTAAGTATTTGTGCGTGCTTGCTTGGGATTTTAGCTAGTATTATCTCTAATTCATCGATAGTAGAGTTATCAAAGTAACTGATTTCAGGAAGTTCTATGTGAATTTTATCATGAGCTATCGCAGCTTCTTTGGCGGTTAATTCTGAAATAGTCAAATCTCTAGCTGATTGTTCATAAGTAATACCTTTCTTTTTAGCATTACGCATTATTTTCTGATAAATGTCTTGGATATTCCTAGGGATTTTAACTAATCTGTCCTTGTCCCGCAGGAACATTAGCATATATCCATTTATAAAAGGAACAGCAAAGCTGGACAACTTTTTAGACTTTTCAGGATTATATCTTTCAATAGCTTGGATTAATCCTAGACACCCAATTTGTACTAAATCCTCTAATGGAACAGAGCAAGACTTCTGGACTTTTTGAGCAACAGAGTAGACAAGTCCTAAATTCTTTTCTACAATCTTATTTCTTATTTTTATGTCTTTACTCTCGTAGTATTTGATTAGCAGCTGTTGGTTAACATCAAAATTCATCACATTAACACAAATGTTACATATTTATGTTACTTTAAAAATGGCAACTTTATAGGTAAACTATTCAGGAAACTATGAAAGCTATTTGGAATAAAAATATTAATATTTCTCCTAAAACTGCTACTTATACTTGGAGTGCAAATTACGCTCCTATTGTTCATGAAGGCGGTACAAGAGCAGATGGAAGTGATTTTCCTGCTCGTCCCTGGGTTTGGAGAACCGTAGGATTAAATGGACAAGAAAAACGTTATGATATTGTACAGGATTTCAATGATAAAATACGTACAGCGAATAGTTTCGATGCATTGTTTGAGGACATTGCAAATAAACTTGATAGTGAATTTAGGAAGACTATAGAAGCTGAAATATTTACATGGGATGCAGCGACAAAAAGGAAAAATAAATCTACAGCTACGACTCCAAGAGATATTGTTGATTTAGGATTTTTAAGAAACTCTCAATCTAAGTCTATACAGCCATGAATGTAGCTGAATTAAACACACAACTAAGAACGCTATTAAGCACAGAGTTAGGAGTATACAGCAATGGTACTCCTAGTATTTGGGTGTATGGTTCAACAAGCAGTCCACCATCTGTAAGTAATGGATTGGAGTGCTTAATACGTCAGAATCCGATTGGATATGCCGGCGGATCTAGTGCTGGGCAAAGATATAAACCGCAGCAGTGGGAGATAATTCTCAAGAACTGGAAGCGAGATTCTAATTTAATAAAAGCAATATCTAAAATAGAGCAACGTTATTGTGTTATGTCTTTGACACACATACCATTTAGCAATGAATTTATAGAACAGGCAACTATTTTTATTAAAGATCCAATTTTCATTAACACTTAGTCTTGGCAACTATTAAGAAAGAAATATAGGGGATTTATATGCCTTTAGCAACTAGTTCTTTAATATTACAGAATACAAGCTTAGATTTGATTTTATTACCACTTGATGCAAATTATGGTGTACCTAGTCGTACAGTTTCTTTTGCTACTTTAGCGTTGCAAGCAAACGAAAATATTGGAGATACCTCTATTAGTGTTTTATCAAGCACTACAGATACTCCTGTTTTTTTGCGCCAAGGAACTTCTTTATCATTTAGTGGTAGTACTGCCGCTCCATTTAGGAGGCAAGTAATTGTCAATGAAGACAAAGTTGTTGGGACATTAGCTACTACTTTAAGTGTGACTCCTTTGTTGCGTCCTCTCGTTTCTGGAAGCGATCCAATAGGAAGAGCAATTGTTCCTTTTGTGTCTAATCACGCTAATTTAGTGATTGAGTGTAATACGAGTAATGGTTCGCCAACTATTACTACTACTAACTCTTTTGCCAACGTTGAAGTTGGTGATTTTGTTACTGGCGCTGGAGGCGCTGGAATACCAGCCAATGCGTATGTTGTGTCAAAAGCAAGTAATACGTCTTTAACTATTAACGCAAATGTTACTGCTGATGGCACCGGCGTAAATTTAACTTTTATTTCTCGTATTACTCCAACACCATTAACTGGTATTCAAACACTTGATTTAAATAATCAAGAAACTCAAGTTGATACTACTCATTTTAGCTCTGGCGCTGGCACTGAAGCTGCAATTGTTAGATTTAATAGAAGCTACTCTGCATCTGGCATTGCGTTAATTGGTGATGAAGCATTAGAAAGAATTGTAAAAAGAGTAGCTGGTTTTGACAATGCTTTCTTAGGCAGAGAAGTATATGCTGTTTCAACCACTTCGGATGGTGAATCTATTCATGGTGTTGCAAAAATCATGGCATTAAACTTGCCTGCTAACCAAAACGAAGTTAAGAAATACTCTTTCACTCTTATGTATCAAGGCAATGCTGCTTGGGTACAACCTTACTCTTATTAGGAGAATGAATCATGCCATTAGCTACCGCGTCTCAGATTTTACAGTCTTTTTCTCTTGAAATGATGCTTTTGCCGTTAGATAACTTCGGTGCTGCCAGTAGATCTTCTACTGGGTATCCTTCTGTAACTATTACTACAAGTGCTGCGGCAGCAGTAGGAGCTACTACTTTAGCTGTTACTAGCTTTACTCCTAATACTGTAATTAGTGCTGGAACAGCTTTATCTTTCTTTTCTGCTGGAGGAAAATCCAGACAACAAGTTGTAATTACTCAAGATGTTGCAGCAGCAGCTACTACTAGCTTAACAGTTTCCCCGTTACTTCGTCCAATAGCATCCAGCGCAGCTGCTACTCTGATTTCTCCTACCTCTGCTAATATTACTGCTGGCGCTACAAAGCTATTGCCATTAAGTGGTATTCAAACAATGGACTTGAACAATCAAGAAACTCAGGTTGATACTACTCACTTTGGCTCTGGCTCTGGAACTGAAGCTGCAATTGTCAGATTTAATAGAAGCTACTCTGTATCTGGTATTGCATTAATTGGTGATGAATGTTTAGAAACTGTTGTTAAAACAGCAGCTGGTTTTGATAACGCTAGACTTGGCAGAGAAGTGTATGCAATTACAACAATGCCTGATGGAGAAAGAATTGCTGGTGTTGCAAAAATCATGGCATTGAACTTGCCTGCCAACCAAAACGAAGTTAAGAAATACTCTTTCACATTGATGTATCAAGGTTCTATTTACGAATGGACTGCTCCTTACTCTAATTTTTAGTATGGCTTACTAAAAGCTAGGGGGATAAATGGCTTCTACTTCGCAACCACTAAGAAGTTGCTGCTTAGAAATATTGCTGCTTGACGTTAATTCTGATGGCAGCACTATTACTGATTTGTTTAAGACAGAAATAGAAGTAGTAGAGACGGCAAACATCTCTGCTACTTCTGTTAAACTGCGCAGTTTTTATACTGATGTATTCCTACCTGCTGGCACTTCTCTATCTTTTGTTAATCCAGACGCTGACGGCATAAATACATACAGAAAGCAAATTATATTAACAGAAGACACAACGATAGAAGAATTTACTACAACTGTTAAAATCTATCCTTTACCTTATTCTTTGCGGCAGGGTGATATAGCAGAAGCCATAGAAGGAATTTTGCCATTATTTGGATTGCAAACAATTGATTTATCTTCCCAAGAAACTCAAGTAGAAACAACAAATTTTCGCTCTGGAAAAGGCGTAAATAATGCTTTTGTAAGATTAGCTAAAACATGTAATGTCACTGGCATAGCATTGGCAGGAGACAGAGCATTAGAAACTATAGTAAAACCAGTTGGTATTTTCTCTAGTGAACTATTTGGCAGGGACGTGTATGTAGCTGTTACAATGCCAAATGGCGAGCGATTTGAAGGCATAGCTAAAATAGGATCTATGGCATTACCAGCTAATCAAAATGATGTCCAAAAATTCAGCTTTACTTTGTTGTTCCAAGGTGAAGATTTTGTTTGGCATCCTCCCTTCATTTTTAGTTAATCCATGATATTATTATTGTGCAACTAATTTGGTACAACAATAATTGAAAATACTAACTGATAACACACGAGTGCTAGCAATTCTGGTAAACTGTAGACAAAACGGCAATAAATTATTGTGTGGAGCAGCAGTTTTTAAGGGCGGATTATCAGGAAACATAAAAGTATACGATATATCAGATCCCTCTGTCTCGTTTACTATCAAAGTCCCGGAGTCAGTTGCTTTAGTTGCTACAACAGAAACATTTGCTGATTACTACGATTCGTTTGAACTATTATTGGTGTAATAAACATGCTGCCATTAATTCAAAAAAAAAGTTTACCAGAAATTATCAAAGTCGGAACTGATGAATCTGGATATTTGTATTTAGCTAAAACAAAATCTATCACAGTTGGGGAGAGGCAAGAACTATCTGAACACGAAAGAAAGCGTGGGCAAGGTAGCGTAATGGCATCAAATCTAATTAACAAAATTGCCAAAGAAAAAAGCATCAGCACAGTTGAAGCACGTAATCTACTTGGTGGTATTGATAACTTAGATAATAGTCAAATTGTGGAAGAATATGCCAAAGAATTTTACGATTTGTCTACATTTATTGGCTCTGCTGACTTAGATATTAAAGTTGCTGTAGCGCATATCATTATTAAGAATAGAGTTGCTTACCCAATCAAAGTTGCTGTAGATGGCAACATAAATGACAAGAAGTTAACAGTTGAACCATTAACAGTTAATTTAACACATAGGCAAGGCATTAGAATAGGCAGTAGCTACATTATTGCTGAAGGAAATTATGAAATAGATAACACGTTGATTAAAACGCAGCCATTACCAGCTTCTATTAAAGCAGGCAGCGTTGGATTTTTATCATCCAATTATTTCTATGTGCTTGGAAGTTCTGAGTGGACATTAGAAATGACTAAGCAGCTAGATGAAATTCTTATTAACGATATTTATGACTTCTTCCAAAATGAATCTAACAGATGGGAATCTGTAGAGACAGTCGTACAAGATGAGCCGGGGGAGGACAAGACTCAACTAGCGTTACCGATGGAATAGATTGGAAAAAACTGTATTGGCGTATTCAATTTTATCAAATCAAAGATAGAAGATTTAGTGACTGGGAAACTTATTTGCAGCAGCCAGATTATGTAGTATTTGAATGTATTACTGAGATGGAATCTTTACGCATGGCTCAGTCAAACATTGACTCCAGAGTTCATGCAATTGGCTGGGCTGGGCTATTCAATGGATTCAAAGGAAAGGAAGATCCATCTATTGATTACACTGAATTGTTGCCTTTTCCAAATCAAGCCCACAATCCAAAATGCAAATTGAGTGATGTCACAAAAGCGATTATTAACGAAGCTATACGTAAAAAAGATTTACCATTGATTTCGTTGACTAGCTTAGCTCTACTGTTAAATTAAAAAGCACTGCATTTATCAGCAGTGCTTTTTAGTGTTATATAATTATTGCTCCAAACATCAATGCCGCCGATTCTAAGGACGATTCAATTGTTAGCTTTTTGCCATCGCTAGCGTAGATTTTTCCACCAACACTCCTGACATAATCAATGAAAGCATTCAGGCTTTCTTTGTGTTCAAATATAACCTGAGTCATTAGTCATTTGATGCCCATTGCAAGAAATTATAGAATTCTAACGCCCACTCTAGAAAGTTGTAAACAACGTTTCTAACAGCTTCCTGATTGCTTCTTTGCTCAGGAGATAATGTCTCTCCCCCAAAGAAAGAAAGAGTCTCCTCAGAGAAATTTTGCCATGGTGAGATGGCGTGATCAAACTCCTTGTCAGAATCAATGCCAATTTTGACGTTTTGCTTGATTTGTTCAACTATCAAGCTATCCAAATCGGCCGTTAATTCGGCAAATTGTTCCTCTTCAGTATATCTTTGCCACAAATTGAAATCATCTGATTTAATTATCTCTCCAAAATCAAATGAATCGTACTCAGTGACTACTTCAATCATACAATTTCCCTCCCCTGTTTGTCCGCTTTGTACGACTTGTTTTAATTATCTCACTATCATGAAGCACTACTAGACGTGCTTCATCCGTTGAGTATATCGTCTTACCCCCAGTGGCAGGGCATAACAACAACACAAGAATATCAGTGCTGTTGTCTTTGGCTGGGATAATTTGATTGTCCACTAGCTGGACTTCTCCTTGTGTCCAGCCGACTCCATCAGGGAGAACTCCCTTGGGGACGAAGTCGTCGTACCCATGATACGAAACTTGAACTTCTGGCGATACATTGATGCCCGTCCCTTGACATTTGCCATCCAGCGTTTGTATGCCGGCAAACTTAATTCCAAACTCATCGATAGTGTATGTGTTCATTCCTCCTCCTTTAATATTGTTTGTGCCACCATTAGCAACAAATATGCTTGTTGCTGAATCTCCTGCTCATCTGTAAACAGATGTTTACAGTATGCATATGCAAGTGAGCCACCTTGCTCACTGCTTACATCAACGCCTTGCTCCTTAGCAAAGCTAATAAATAGATATACGTCTTCTAACTCCATAAAACTCAAAACTCAATCTATCTAATAGTAGATGTTTTCCCGGATAATGTCAATAGATTATCTTATTTTTTCTTATACAATTGCTTATAATTACGCTGTAGCATTTTAGTGAAGGCTGGAGTATTTTTATTTTTCCAGACTGGATTATCTTTATTAGTTAACCAATTAGTAGTAGAGTGGCATATATTTTTATGACAGTATTTGCATACGGGGAAGATGTTAATTCCGTACCTGTCTCCGGATTTTCTATAGCTAGAATGATGTATTTCTTGACTATCATTGATTTTGCAGCAACAACACTTACCACCAACATTGCTATGTGCTATTGCTGCTTTCTTTTTATACTTCTTTAAATTGCCATATCTTTGCTGATACATTAATAAGGGAATATTACTCTACTACTTGGGCGTATATCAGCGTGGAAAAATCCTTTATTTCTTCCCATAAATACGGCATCTCCTAGTCCTGTAAAATTGGAGGACAAAAGCACTTGCCAAAGTCTTCTAAAATCACCATTAACTGGTTGCATATCTAATGCTTTGAAATAAATATGCTGGCTATTTCTAACACCACCAATAGATTTATTTACAGCAGGTGGGCGATAGCCGGAAGTAATTCTAATTGGTGAGCCAAATTTATCTCTGACTTCTCCCCATGTTCTAGCTAATCTAATAGCGTTTGCCACATGCTCCGACGATATAGGAACTCTTGTGCAGTCTTTAGTAGCTTCTCCCCAAGTTAGTGGAACATTATCAACAATTAATGTATTTGCATACACTGTTTTCCCACCTGGCAGCATCATACTTGGTTGACTATCGACTTTGTCTGTCTCATTTGCCGAGCATTCTTCTTTATCTTGAAGTTCTAATAGTTCCTTCGCAGTCGTAACACCAAGAAATAGAGGATACTCAAGATTTTTATCAGATTTAAAATCTATAAATGCTTGCTTGGTGTTGTTCCCAACAATGCCATCTACAGTAATTTTAAGCAAAGATTGAATTTCTTTAACTAATTCTACTGGTAATTCGGAAATATGAATTGCAGTAGAATTAGTGCTTATGAATTTCTCAAGATTTTGCATGACTGGTAAAGATAAGATCAATACCAATCTTAGCATTTAAACTTTGGGGCGTCCTTGTATTTTACTTGCCCAACTGATTTCATATATCGCCTTCTCTAATTGCTCAGAAGTGCCGTATATGTTATTCCTACCGTCAAATGTCTTGATATATCTTACAGCAGTGTCAAAATCGTGCTGGAATAATTGCCATGCTTGTTTTGTTCCTGCCTCTCCAAGATTTAAGTTAGTATCACATAAATTCTTGAGTTCTATTGCTTTCGCTCTAATACCTTCTTCTAAAAGCATTATAGAAGAAATTGGATTGTACACAAAAATTTCCCATGCTAATCCATCATTGATTAATAGATTAATGTATCTTAATGCTTTATTGCTGTCTTGATAAAATATTTTCCAGACATATTTTATGGCAGTCTCTCCAACAGGAAATGCTTCATAGACTTGTTTAATATCCAAAGCGACACTTCTAGTTTTTTCGTTGATTGCAAAGACTGATGCAGCAGGGGGGAAATAGTTAAAAATCTCCCATACCAATTTGTTTTTTCTCAGCCCTTCTTTGATTATTTCAGTCTTAATCTCCTCAGAATCGTAGGAGAAGTAATACGGATCTTGTAAATTAATAGCTTCTAACAGCTTCTGTATCCCTCTAGTCATGCGTTTATATCCAAAACAATTAGTTAATAATACAGCAAAAAACACATAGCGTCAATAGTTTTAGGAATAGTAATATACCTATTGACAAAGTAGCCAAAATGCTTTACTGTTAGAATGTGTAGCTATTTTCCATTTATGCTAAGAGACTATCAACAGTCAGCAATTAACCGGATATACCAGTTATTCAGAAACAACATAACCAGTGTTATGTTGTACGCTCCTACGGGTGCAGGCAAAACGCATATCAGCAGCAAGATTATCGCTGATTGCTTGTCTAAGAACAGGAGAATTTTATTTTTAGTCCACAGGACTAAGTTAATTGAACAGACAATATCTACTCTGGTAAAAAGCTATGGAGTGAAACTAGAGCAGATAGGCGTTATAGCGCCTAATTACAAGTCGGATTATAAATGTCCGGTTCAGATATCGATGGTGCAAACTATCCAAAATAGACAATATCCAGAAGACATCGGATTACTAATTGTGGATGAAGCCCATACCACTGCTTATTTCAGTGTGTTTGAAAAGTTACTAAATCATTACAGTGGTGGCATTTGGACACAATCTAAATGCTTTGTACTTGGTTTATCTGCTTCACCATGGAGAACTAAAAAGAGAGAAGGTTTTTGTAGATTCTTCCAAGCAATGGTACGCGCGCCATATCCAGAAGAATTGATTAAGCAAGGACATTTATGCAGCGCTAGACATTTTGGCTGGGGTGGATTAATTGATTACTCTAAACTCGATGTTGGAGCAGCTGGAGATTTTACCCAAAACAGTTTAGAGGTTGTTTGTAATAGCGAATATAACAAAGTTATTATAGACAAATTTCTTGAGTTATGCCCCACCAGGAAGACGATAGCTTTCTGTGCTGGTGTTAAACAATCCATGGATTTAGCTGAACAATTCAATAGTGCTGGCATTAAAGCTAGTGTTGTTACCGGTGAAACTCCGGAATTTGTCCGGAAAGACATCTACAATCAATTTAAACGTGGAGACATTCAAGTTATTAGCAGCGTATCTGTATTGTGTGAGGGTTTTGATGAGACTAGCTGTAATGCTGCAATTATTGCCCGTCCTACTAAATCTAGAGCATTATTGGTGCAGATGTGTGGTAGAGCATTAAGATTGCATCCTGACAAACAAGATGCTTATTTATTAGACTTTGGGGATAATTTTAAACGACTTGGATTGCCTGTCTCTAAATTTCCCACACCATTGTGTCCAACGTTTAAGAAAGCAGAAGAAATGCCAGTTAAAGAATGTCCTAACTGTTCTGCAATACTGCCAATTTTTGCTATGATTTGTCCTGATTGTGGACACTTGTTTGTGAAAGAGGAAGAAGAAGACACTCCAGACACTTTGCCTGAGTTTGGAGAGATATTCTCCAAAGAACAACAAGAACAAATATCTTATTTAAGAGGACAACTACTACGTGCTTACAAAGCTGAAAGAGATATTGGGAGAGTCACGTGGTTGTTCACAGAAAGATATAATTTTTTGCCTCCACAGCATTGGTATTTAGACGCTATTTTTAGGCGTGGTAGAAACGTCCATCCCACAGTCAGAAAGACAGATGAACAAGCATTACTACGTTTCTTTAAGAAGACTAAACCCACCGCTAACTCTGGTTGGTTAGGAGAGCAATTTAGACGAGAATTTGGCAAAGGATATTATGACTTTGATGTAATTAACTGGAAAGATGTTTTAGGAGTTCCTGAGCATAGTGATTACAACTACAAAGACGTAACTGATTTGTATAGACAAAAAATAGTACAAGCCTCTCCAGAAGATGCTTCGCTCTTAAACTTCTGTCTGGAAGAGGCATTGAAGATATTGAATTTGTCAGTCTATTAACATTTCTCCCAAAGTATGTTTGCTTTAAGCAGATTCACAGCTTGCAATTTACTTAATGCAGTAGTAACGACTGCGGGAGGATAAGTTGAAAATTGTTTAAGAATCTCGCCGTAATTGCGAGGTTCATTACAAAATTTGACTAGCTCTTGTTCTAAATCCATAACAATGGTAAAAATGGTACTCTAAAATTATACTATAATCCATTGACATGTCAAATTTAAAATTCATTTAAAGCAAAGCCTGTGCCAATCAACACAGGCTTAAATTATTTAACATCATAGACTAAAAAGTTAGAACTCCATTCCAAAATGGATAGCAACATCTTTTGAAAAAAAATTATAAATAATGATTTGACTTTTACTACTGACTTAAAGATATTAATTTTAATGTTTCTGATTTCAAAAGTAACTGCACGAGATGCGTCATTAACTGAAACCAAGACAATTGATTTGATTTTAGATGGTTCAAACCTATCTGTCTGCATGTTATTAGAGCGTAAAAAAGCAATAAATCTAGGATAATGTTCAGTTATCAATACCCAGATATCATCTTGACAAGATATAAATAAATCATATCCTTCTTCACTTTGAAAGACTGAGATTGAGCAGTATTCAAGTATTTCTTTAATAGGATTAAGATTATTCATTCAAAACTCCTGTGTCTGCATATATATCGTGTTGCATGTTTCCAGTAAGTGCCACCATAAACAAACAATTCGCTAGTTCTTTCACCTCCTAGATTGTGTAAACCAGTGTTATTGTCATCAATTATTATGCTTACATGGTGAGGTTGTATGTTATTTAGACTCATAACAACGACATCATTTTTTTGATGTAATTCTCCAAATTCTAACTTACGGAAATTAGCTTTTTGGAAATTCTCTTCTATCAAATTCCAAGAAGAAGATGTTGTTTCTTGCAAAGAAAACCCACGGGGAAAATCAGGCAAAGATATATCTAACATTCCTTTATAATAAGCTCTAAGCAAGCTAAAGCAGTCAGTCCTATTGTAAACAAATGGCCACTTTAAATAATAGTTGACTTCTTTGGGAGAACCGTCAATGAACAAAGGAAATGGATTAGCTAAATTTGCTGGATCAAACAAGTCCCAGGATTCAAAAGCAGAATGGTATAGGATATATTTTATCTTGCTGGATTTTGCATTACAAATATCTGGCGGGCTTAGATATTCGCTTTGTTCTGTCTTCCAGTGAGTGTGGTAAACACCTTGGATGTCATTGTATCCAACTATTAAATCTAGTTCGTCCGGTTCAATAACAAATGCTTCATGCTTGTTCTCAGCAGCATTTGTACATCTATACGGCACGTCTTCCACAATCACACCGCAAACTTCTTGTTCTGGAAACTCCTTTGCGTGTTCAATTATATGCTCTTTTATGTAAGCAGATATCATACTCTTGGTGGGTAAACTTTAGAAATTATGCTGGCGTTAGATCTTACTTGACTGCTTGTTATTTTAGTAGAGATTGTGTATTGATTTTCTCCAACTGTGGTTACAGTCCATTCATCACAAACACACTCTTTAAGATCTTCTCCTGTAGGACTCCACTCAAAAGACGATAAAGAGTACTGTCGTAAATCAGCTAAAATAACATCTAATTCAGGCTTGCTATACACTGGACTGCGCACATCCCATTCACAATATGGTGATATGCCCTGCGTTAAAATTTGGCTGTAATTATCCCCTAATCTTGTTTTAATAGTTGGGATAATTGTGTTTTTAGATAATTGCCACAATGGTGATAATTCCAGCACTAAACTCATAAGACAAAATATCCAATTGTGTAGTTAAACGCAGAAGCAGCACTTGAGACAATATTTAAAGCAGTGTTAGCTGTTAGCTTGAGTTCTCTGTCTGCTGCAAGACTTATATCTTTGACAGAACCTTGGGAAGATAGATAAAAGCGAATTCTGTCTGTAGATCCATCTCGGATAGTAATAGTCTGAGCGGTAGTACCTTCTAGCTCAACTCTAATGAAAGACACATAAATACTTACTCCTGCCCCTGGCGCTGCTATTGCTGCTGTAGTGGTAGCAGTACTTGCAGTACCAGTCACAAACAGCATTGTTGGCAATGCACTAGTCTCTGTCAGTAATCTTTTTGTTAAAGAGATTAAACTTGCTGATGCAGTGTCTGATGTAGCTGCGGTATCTCCTACAAAGCCAATGGAAGTTATTAATCCTTTCATTAAAGAAATTAAACTGATACTGCCAGTGAGAGTGGTAGTAGCAGTGTCATCTTTAGTCCCAATAGCTGTTGATTCAAATTGCATCACATCTGGACTATTGGTAGTTCCAGCCCCTGAAATTGTAGCTCTTTCCCGTAGCTGATTGGCTCCGTCGATATATTTAACGCTTGGCATATTAAAAATCTAAAGCAATGAATGAATTTATTTTAGCACTTAAGTTCAAGCTGGACGTTGTGTAATTGTAATCCACAATAATAAATGACTCAACCCAATCAGATGGATTTGTATTGCCAAAAAATGTTGCTTTGACTCTTGCATAATAAGTAGTCTTAGGCATATTTGAAAACGTGGCAAATGTGTCTATTGTGTTTTGAGTCATTTCCCATGCTCCTGACAATCCTTTTTTAATCTCTACAACATATCCAATTGTCCATGGAGAATTTTGCAAAGAACCATTGATTGTCTGCTGAGGTGGAAGCCAAGAAACATAAATATCAAAAAAGTTTGCTCCTTCCGTGATTGGAATACCATCAGCTGATAGTTTACCAATTGGATTAGTTGATACTGTAACTTCTCTTGGAACTACATTAACGTTGGGAGCATTAGAAGACACTCGTTGAGGCAACGAATCAAAAGCCCATTGTACTGGTGTCATATTGTTGACATACTATCAATAAAACTATATTTAGTACTATCATATTCTGATGCAGTAATTTCATGCATACCTTCAATCGTTTCTGAAACAGGCACTCTATTTATTACTCGATATTGTTTAGGAACAACAGAATTGCCGGATAATATCCAGTTAGATTCAGGTGGCGGTGCTGCACTAAAAGCAGAAGTTACTGTGACAACTGAAGTTGTATTAGCAGTGTTTTGTACTGTTTTTTGTTGCCAAGTACCATCACTCAAAGTAACACTAATTTGGTATGTTTGCCCTGTTACTAACGTCACTGGACTATCTAGATTAATTGTGGTTGTAGTAGCTGAAACAATCAATCCTCCGGCACGCATTTCTAATCGTTCAGAGTCAGATACAGTAATAATATCTCCTGGTTTTATAAAAGCTGCATAAGCCCTAGCTTTAAATGTTACTGTCTCTTGTTCTAATCTATCAGAAATTAAAGCTGCCACTCCTGCTCGTCTTGCTTGTCCTCTGCTAGTGCATGCAATAGCTTCTAATTCTAATTCTTTAATTCCCCATTTTTGTATAGCAATTGGATCTTCTACCATCTCAACTGTTTTGCGGTAAAAATCAGCTGGATTTAGCCAACTTACTAATGCTACAGTTTTTTTGGATTTTAGCCCAACTCTGCTATATATAAAAACTCCATCTTCAACATCCGCTTGCGTAAATTGGTATTTTATAGCATCTGGTTTATCTGCAATAAATGTTATCGTTCCAGCCTGCCAATAAGCAAATCCTCTAAATATTGTTATCAAAGATTCCAGTACTTGGTATGCTTCTGTTTTGGCTTGTAAGACAATATTACATTGAAATCTTGGCTCATAAATTGGGCTACCATTTGTGCTATATCCGCTTGGAACTAATTCATTACAGTATTTACTAATCTCGTATAATCCCCATTTATCTATTTGTTTAGTATCAATATACTTGCCAAGTCCATATCTAGTATTTGTAATTAAATCATATAAAATCCATGCTGGATCTGAAACAGCTACGTCTGGTGTTTGAAAAACTCCATTCCAAACGCCTTCATAAACAATACGTCTAGTGAATCCATCTATTATGGCATTACTTGGAACTTGTACTAATCTCCCAAATACTTCAAATAAGACATTTGGAACTGAGCTAAACCCAGATGTATCAAACGAAAAAGCTGCTAAAGCTGTATTTGGATAATTTAATTTTTTGTTTGTAATTTTTGCGTAAGAAACAAACGACATACTGCGTTGATATCCAGCCTTTTCAGTTTCTGCATTATCTAAAGTAAGTTTGATAACTTTAATAGATAAATTACCCAACCCAGTAACTGGAGGAAATCTAAATCTATAATCAAATTCTGTTGGGCTTGAATAACGCCCAGAAACTACATTGTAATAAGTAAATAATGTTTCATAAGCATTATTTACTTCTCGTTGTATAATAATTTGAAATTCTATATTAGTTGTTTCAATATTACCATTATCTGGATTCTGTCTTTGCATTTGAAAAGACAATTTTACTTTAACTTCATCAGGAATACCACCTTGAATTTGTTGAGTAACACCAAGATTATTTCCTTCTCCATTCCATTCTACTGCTGAATTTACAGATATTTCGTTTGAAATAGTATCTCCAAATCCAAATAATTCAATTGGTGATTGAATTTGGGTTCCTGCACGATAATCGAATTGAACATTCTTGAAATTATCACTATTATCTTCATTCTTAACTGGAGTTTCATCTAGATAAACTCTAGTTAATGGATTTGTCCCAAAACCTTGTATTGGGCCTTCTGAGATTGCTCCTAAAATGTAAGCAATCGAAGTACTTGTCCCTGTCACTCTAGCAACACTAGGAGTTCCTCTTCCTCCTTTGCCGCCACCACCACTTCCTTGGATCTTTTTATGCTTTTTGTGTTTCATGGTTAAGAACCACCATGCTCATATTCTACATACGAAACTTTCCAATGTATTTCTACTTTTTGGGAATAATCGTAATTTTGAGATAATCCAGATGTCACTGCTCTAACACGAATTGTCCAAGGGTTGACATTTGTATTAACAAAAGAATTAAGGCACACAAGCCCGTTTGACTCACTCCAACTGCAATTATATGGAGTTGAAGTTAGATCCCCTGATAGAAATCCTTGTTGATTAAAAATTAATTTATTTCCAGATATTATAAACCGAGAATTATAAGTATCTCCATCCCCTTGCACTAAAGAGAAAGTAACAGGAGAGTTATTTGGATCTCCTAAAAATTGAAGAGTAGCAAGTTCACTATTTGCTTGGTATGAATTAGGATCAAATGAAGCTTGACTTCCAAATAAGGAAGGTTGAGTTTGAAATCTTATCTGAAGGGGATTACCACTAATTGAACTATCTACTCTACTTGAAATAACATACATACCTGTTTGTATTCTTCCGTATACAACAGGCATTCTGCCGCCTTCTTGTGTGTTATTAGGCAATCCTCCTATTGATTTACTCGTTGGCTCCTCTTCCGGCTTGGCTGGCTTAAATAAAGAGCTAATACCAGCAAGTAGTAAAATACTTCCTAATAAAATTGTGGTGCTAGATTTAAGAATATGTGATCCCCAAATTGGAATTCCACCTGGAACCCAAATAGCTAAAGCAAACATTGCAGCAGCGCCGAGCCACATCCACCAATTGTCTCCACTGCCAGCAAGTACAGGGACAATTCTAATGTTACGTACTTTCTTAGATATTGGGCAGCTAAGCTTGTCAATTTTATCGTTAGTTATGTTTTCATGTCCAACAACTATGCGATATCTTACGCCGCGATTTTCAGCATCTTGTAAATAACTTAAAAAATTGCTAAAATTAGCTTTTAAAGCACGAAGTACTTCAGCAACTGATTCTACCGCTAAATCAAGTTTGCTAGTAAATAAATCGCCTAATTCACCTTCTAGGAAGACAGAGATCATGAGTTATCCTATTATTCCTTTGGTTCCAAATTGGGACAGCACAAAGTCAGAGCAATCAAATATTATTGTAACTAAATACCAGCCTAACACAATTGAGGCAAGATCATCAAGAACTAAAATCAATACCACAAATGTTACTTTCTCTGTGTCTGTTAATATAACTAATGAAACTGCTGTAGACACATTCTTGAGAGAACGTAATGGCAAAGCATTTAGAGTAGAAAATGACACTATGCTTTACTCTTGCACAGAATGGACTATACAAGCATTGGGAGAAGGTGTTGATTTATTCTCAGCTACATTTGAACAAGTTAGGAGATTTTTATGATTCCAAATTTATTAAGTTTGAATCCAGATTCATTTATAGAATTATATGAGATATATAAATACAGAGTGGAAGATATAAATAAAGATGAAGCTGCACAAAATCCTAACGTGCCATCAACAATGATTGAAACAATTAGGATTGGTAGCATAGCTATGGATGAAAACACACCATGGGTTGTATTTGAAGGCAAAACTTATTACGCAGTTGGATGTCAAGGAGAAGGATTTGATTTAATCGGACGTGGTACTATTCCTACTCCAACATTGACTGTATCTAACGTTGGTGGTATTTTAACTAAATGGCTGAAAGACAGTAGAGATCCAGCATACAGACTAGAAGGTACACACGTCAAAAGGCGCGTGACTCAAAAAAGATTTTTAGATGGACAAGTAGATGCTAATGCTGGGGTAAAAGAACTGCCAATACAAATTTATGTTATTGAACAGCTAGTAGAAGAGAACTATACTAACGCAAAATTCAGACTCGGATCTGCTTTCGACGTTGAGGGAATAACATTGCCAGCTAGAGTAATGGTGCGTAGCTGCACTTGGGTATATCGTAGTCCAGAATGCAGTTACGCTAATCCTGCAAAATTTACAATAACTAATGCCATAACACAGAATGCAAGTGAAGATATCTGTGCAAAAACTATTGCAGCTTGTGAAACAAGATTTGGTGCAGGCAGTATATTACCATTTGGTGGATTCCCAGGATTAAATACTTACTAAACCTCGGATTCATTGCGTTTTAATTTCTTGTATATCTTTATCTTGTTCCGTAGTTCTAACTCCTGTATTAATCCACTAACAACTAATCTATTCACGATTGAACTGATAGATTCTTCTGTTTCTTGATGGATTAATTGTAAAACAGCAAAAACATCAGTTGATACAGATACGGAAACTTGTTTCATATTACCTCTCATTGCTTACTAAATTAACTATACATTATGTATAATGTACATAGCAAAAAAGTCCGACTTTTGTCGGACTAAAGGAGGTAACATACATGGAAATTATAACTAAATTTAAGCCTATCCCAGATAAATATTCCTCTTTGGATAGACTCATGTGTCCACTAGAATTTAAACAAAAGTGGAAATTAACGATAGACGAGATATCTTGGGTGCTGCAAATTAGTCCGGATACTTTTAAGTCTTGGGCTGTACCTGAGACAAGTGCCAAAAGCAGAAAAACACCTTTAATTGCTTTTGTTGCTTGCAAAGCATTAGACACTCTTTGGGAGCAACAAGGTATGCCCAACGTTAGAGTTTTGATGAATTTACATTAAAAACTAATTTAATTACAAAACTGTGTACTTTGTCCACGCTATTTGTGTACAGAGTACACTTGCTTTATATATACTTTATTCTTATAGTTTAAGCATAGTTCCAGAAACATTCCAGAAATAGTTCGGAAGTAAGACGGAAGTAAGGAGGAAAAATGGATACAGACATCTTGTATCCTGTTAAACACAAAAGACAGTATAGGAGGAAAACTCAGTCATCAGTGGTGCTATCTGATTGCACCAGAGAAGCAATTGCACTTGAGCTGGAAGTATCTACTAGAACTGTTCAAGAGTTAATCAGAATTGCATCAACGTATATTGATTTGTTTAATGAGTATACAGATGACAATTACAGATTAAATGGTTTGCCGATAGATTCAAAACAACAAGTTGAAGTGTTAAGGCAAATCAGACAAGTTAGACAAAAGTACAGACACGTCAAAGACAAGTCCTTTATTAAGAAGGAGTATCAGAAAATCAACCAAAGAGTTAAGGAGGAACAAAATGGCAGTCAAGAAAGTAACAGTTAAAGATGTCGCAGCATCAATTGGCTGGACAGTCAAAGAGTTGGTAACAAGGCTAAATCAGGAGCCTGGCATCAATGTTGCCCCTAGCGAAGCTTTTCCGACTTTGTCAGAGGACAGCGAGTTGTGGAAGCAAATCCAAGCTGCTGCTCAAAAAAGTCAAGTTAGTCAAGAGCCAGTTAAAGAGTCTGTCGCTATTGGAGAAGGCGAGATTAGTCCATACCAAACGCCAATACAAACAGTTGACACATTAGCTGAAGCTCAGAAAGTATTAGCAGAAGAGACAACTGGCATTCAAGTAGAACAAGCTCGTATACTTGGCTCTGTTGCTGGCATTAATGAAACCATTACATATTTTACAGCACGCCAACAAGTCACTGAAGCATTGCTTAGACATCATATTGAGCAACAAACTAATCTCACAGATAGTTTAATCGGAAAAGCCCAAGAATCTTCATTTGAACTGCACAAGCAGACAAGGAACAGCTTGTCAGGAGCGTATGAATTAAAAAAAACTCTAGAAGAGCAAAAAGCCAGGTTGAAAAACATAGTGACGCAAATGACACAATCATTTGGGATGTAATCAGACTGGTTAATGAATCGACTTTAGCGCAAATAGAGTTAGCAATATCGATTGGGCAAATTGATATGCTTCAACAAATTCTAAAAAGAAGAAAGGAGTTAATTAAAATCATGATTGACACATTGTTAGGAGTATCAAGTGTAGCAGGAGTAGCGACTATAGCGAGTTATTTTGCTGTTGCCACTGCTGTAGTCAATCCAGTTGTATTAACGGCATTAGGTGCAGCTGCTTTTTTAAGCGGTGTCTATATGCAATTTTCATCATCTAATTTAATTCAAATTACCCGGAGAAAATAACATGTTGCTTAACGGAAAAGAACAAATCACAAGTCGTGTAGTAACTCAGATTACTAATACTACGCTGGAAAATGGTGGTACTTTGCATGACAAAATAGAAACGCATTATTCACCAATTAATTCACACGTTGATAATGCTTTTTCTGCTGCAATTGTACCTTTAGCAATTGCTCTTGGCATATCCGGAGTAATTGCAGTATCTAACTGGACAGCGCCTCAATCACAGTCAAGAACATCATCCATTTGCTCAAATCAATAGAGGCAACATGCTTAGCACATTGAAAGGATTTTTCTCCAACACAGGAGGCAAATTAGAAAACATTCTGTATGGAGTCAATAAGCCGATTTTTCCATACGTTTACGAAGTAAGTGAGGAGGAAGTGAAGCAAATTACTGAAGACGCAACTGCAACAGAACAAATGGCTGCAAGAGTAAAAGCATATCTAAAAGCAGTGGAAAGAAAAACCAAAAGTGTTGAAGAAATGTTTAATGCAAACAATGCTCTTGAAAAGTCAACGATGGCAACTGCTGAAAGACTACATGACAAAAACAAGATGATGTATGCCGCTCGAAAGGAATACAAAAAACAATTGCCTTTTAGCGTCAAGAGATACTTGCACCCAGCAAGGATTGTAGGCGATTCTACAGCAAACATTATCAAAGGAATTTGTCAATGATGGAAGACGAAAGAATGACAGATATTCAGAATTCAGCAAGGTGGATGTTAGGAGCCAATCAAATACTAATCGTCATAGCTTTTGGTGCTTTTACTGGCTATTTATCCCGCTATTATCCACCTTCTAGTTCTGTCACGATAACAGTAATTACGTTTGCATGTATTTGTGGATTTCTGTTTCCAGCTACAAGAAAAATACTACTTTTAGTTGGAATATTTTATGGACTAGGACTTGTCCTTAGTCATTTGAATTAATTGTTTAGGAGATGCCAAGTGGATACCATTACTTGCCTCCTTATTCATTTTAAAGGGAGGTATTATGTTCTTTTTTAAATCAAAAGCAAAACCTAAAGTTGTACACAAGAAATTTGAATTAAGTCCAGTTGTGTTGTACAACTTAATTGGAGTAACAATTTTAGTTTTTACACCTGCAATGATTAGCTGGAAAAATGCTAAAGAGTTGCGAGTAGCAAGTAGTGCCGTAGCAGTAATGTACTCTATGGTATTGTTAAAATATGCCCAAAACAATATTGATGAAGCTGATAGACTTGCCATAGAAAAAGAGCATTACTTTACAGCTTATGCTAATGCTTCTGGAGATGTTTATTTAAATTCAGAGCAACAAATCAAAAATGCTTTATTGCCTCCTGCTTCTAGTCCAGAAGTAGACTTAGAAGTTCTGCATCCATTAGAAGATACACTCTTAAAATTAGGCATTAAAGCAACAATAGATGGAGAACCAATAGATTCTCCTACGTTTACTAGATTCAAGATAGTGCCTGACAAAGGAGTGCATTATCAAAAATTTAATAATTTATCAGATACCCTAAAAGTTCACATGGGGTATGATACGCCTCCACTGATTTCATGTCAAAGCAAGTATGTCTCGATTGATGTAGCAAAGACAGACTCAGAAAGACGTTTTTGTGAATATCATGAATACTCAAACAATTTGAATTATTCTCTTGAGAAGTTCACTGTTCCTATTGGAGTTGATATCAATAACAATCTTGTTGAAGTGTCGTTATCAGATGCTAACTCCCCTCATTTATTGATTGCTGGAACTACTGGTAGTGGCAAGAGTGGTTGGTTAGTAGCTTGCATAACTAGTTTACTGGATAGATTCCCTGCTGATAAATGCAGAGTATTTTTGATTGATCCAAAGCTAGTTGAGTTTGATATTTTTGAAAAATACAAACAAGTTGAGTTGGTAACAAAACAAGAAGACGCTCTTACTTTGTTGCACAATTTACTTAACACAATGGAAAGTAGATATGAGCTGTTCAAAAAACATAAAGCACGGGATTTATCTCAATACAATAGAGAAAATCCTAAGAATATTATGCCACGAGTTGTGGTGTGTTTTGATGAATACGCAACATTTATGGTAGGAGACAGCAAAGACGATTTTAACGATTGCTTATCTCAACTAGCACAGAGAGCGAGAAGTGCTGGAATACACCTTGTATTAGCTACTCAGCGTCCTGATGCGACAATTGTCACGCCTAGGATACGCTCTAACATACCTACTCGCATTGCATTAAAGACTATCCAACACCAGGATAGTGCTATAATTTTAGGAGTAGAAGATGGCACTTTAAATTCCAAGAATTTGTGTGGTAAAGGTGACTTAATTGCTAATTACAATGGCAAGCTAGAAAGACTGCAAGGATTGTATGTCAAAGATGTAGATTACACGTTATCAAATACTGAAATCAAGGAGTTAACAAATGTAGATTCACTTTGCCAGAATGACGAGATTGCCTATAGCTATGGTGAAGCACAAGATAGCGAGAAAGGTGAAGTGTATACTCACTTCTCCAAAACAGCTAAAAAGGATAGTGTACAAGCATTTGAGTCTAAAAACAAATTTGTAACTAGCTTAGTGAAGCTAAAAATCGCTGCTTTAATGTCTGGGGATATGGACGAAACTGAGCCGTTATTTGATGATAGTTATGGGCTGTCATCAGAGCAGCAGCTTTTAGTGTTGAAGTTTTTTCTAGACAAAAATATAGGCAAAGAACGCACAATTAAAGCTTTATGGGGAACAAGTTCTGGTGGTAAAAATCATCATAAATATCAAAAATCAAGTGCTATTTATGATGACATGATATCTAAAATAAAAGAACTTGAATACTCAACACAAGTGTAATATTAAATATTGTGTTAGTTCCGTTTTACTTCTGTTGTAGTTCTGCTTTACTGCTGAAGTATTACCGGAATTTAATCAGTATTTTGGTGTTAACACATTGCCAATACTGTAAGTAGTTGGGAACAGCAGATAACCTCAATAGTTTGTTCACGTCAAAGTAAATCCAGTAAGCAAAAATTATGATTAAAAACGATAAGTGGATTCTAGAAGAATGCAAAAAAGGGATGATTCAACCATATGAAACACAACTTGTTAAATACAACAATGGCAAGCGAATTAGTTATGGATTATCTTCTTATGGTTATGATATTAGTTTGTCTGACACAGAATTCTGGGTGTTTAAAAATGATAACAATACTGTTGTCAACCCCAAGAATTTTATTAAAACAAATCTAGAATCTGTGCCTTTACAAAAAGATGAATATGGAGAGTTCTTTGTAATTCCAGCTCACTCTTATGGATTAGGAGTTGCATTAGAGAAAATTACAATGCCTGACAATGTAACTGCTGTTTGTGTTGGTAAAAGCACTTATGCCAGAGTTGGATTGATTGCTAACATCACTCCTGTTGAAGCTGGATGGAGTGGACATTTAACATTAGAATTTAGCAATTCTTCCGGTGCTGACTGCCGAATTTATGCAAATGAGGGAATAGCACAATTACTGTTTTTTGAAGGTGAGACTTGCTCTACAAGCTATAGCCAAAGACAAGGCAAGTATCAAGATCAGCCTGAGAAAGTGGTATTCGCTAAAGTCTAAGATTGTTGGATCACATTCTCTATAAGAGCAGCAATCTCCGCTGCTCTTTTAACTTGTGGGCATTTAATAATATGGCAACATACTCTTTCTAATAACAAAAATCCAACATACTTGCCTTCAATCAGATAAAACATATAGCTATAAGTCTTCCTCGACTCTAACCATGTTTGGCATACCTTGCCATTTTTGACATTAGAAAACACATATTTATCGCCAGATTCTAATAAAAAATTAACTTGCAATGATACGTAAGAATAAATACATTTATTGTCTAAAACTTGCATTTTCTTTGTTTTAGAACATACTTCTATCCAGGTGGAAAAGCTATCTGCAAATATGCCTTTATCAGTCCTCTTTGTCTGATCCAAAAAGAATAATGTAACTCTATTAAATCCTGCACTTATCAGCTCTTGTAAATATGATTTAATGTATTCCTCCTCTTTAGTGGTAAAGGATGGTGTATTTAATGTGTTCATGGAATTTATTCTGTCACTTAATGTTTTTACACTTTTCTTAATCAAGTAAATTATCCATGCACTTATTAAAGAAAATAAGATAGGAAATGCGTCTATAATCAATTGAGACGCGACAGATGACACTAAAGATAAATCGTTGTTTTGAGAAGGAACTTCTTTGTATTCAGCCATTTTTTTTGCTCCCTAGCTGCTCTTAAATAAAAGTTGCCAATCTATCTTTTAAGTATTCCACCCTGTCTTTGTTGACGTTGTATTTCTACTATTACTGCTGTTTTAATAGCATTCTGCATCGCATTTGGATCTATGGACGGTGATTTGTCACCATCTTGACTTTCAATCGTTATAGGCACATTTACAGTTGTATTTGTTGTTGGTTGATTAATATTTCCTAATCCAGGAGATGGGGGAATAACTCCACCATTTGCAAAGTTCATTATGTTTCTTACTTTTAATTCGCCATTGCTTACGTTACCTCCCATGGCATAGTTCATTACAGATTCAATATTGTTGTTTTTAATTACTTTATCTAATCCCATCGACTGGAACTTAGCATTGTCAGCAACACTCAACACTCTTTCTCCTGGCGTTAATACTGCTACTACTGGTGTTATTCCTCCATTTGCAGCTTTCTCTCTGACAATCGCCTCATTTAATGATTGAATTATGCCTCCACCAGCATAGTTCTTGATTACTCCTCCTTTGTATTGGCTAGATACTTCGCCTCCATCGTTGGCACTTGGGACTTCGCCGCCGCTATTTCCTCCAAATATTCCTCCAATTGATTTGAATAATGAATCAAGAATCCCTCCTGCTCCTACTAATGATTGCATTAATGATTTGATAGCTATGTTAATGAGTCCGTTTAGCATGTTTTTAGCTAAGTTGTTTAAGACATCGTCTAGTTTTTGAACACCCATTATTACGTCTGTAAGCCCAGCTGATAAATCATTGATTAAAGCTTCCCTAACCATTTGACGGATTGTTGAAACTACATCCTTAGCTGCGTTTTTAGACTCTTCTAGTTTTGCTTTGTATCTTTCTTCAATCTCCTTAGTTCTTTCTTCATATTCCTTGTCATTTATATCCCCCCCCTCTTTTTCTCTCTTTGCTTTATCTAGATCGTCTTGTTTCTCTTTTTTTAAACGCTCTTCATCCATCCTCCGTTGTTCTGCATTTATTTGAAACTGATTACCACCTTTGTCTCTATATATATTTAATCTTGTTTGAGCCGTTTCTTGTTTCATGGCAATGACAGTTTGCTTAATATCTTTTGTTAAATCTGTCATTAACTTGGTTTGCATTTCTTGGTTTTTCCGTACAAGATCTGTTCTTTGTTCCTCATTCAACAAAACGCTTGCATTAATTTGAGCCTCACGCAAAGCAGTTGCTTTCTCGATTTCATACCGTCTTGATGCAAATTCACTTTTAGAAAAATTATAGTCAACAGAGTTCATTAAATCTCTTCTTTCAAACCTCCTGTCTACTTCTGTTTTAGTTTCGTTAGCTTTATCAATTTCAAGCTGAGATTGGTTTTGTATTCTTTTTATTCTAGTAATTTCTCTATATTTTTCTATTCTTGCCTCTGCGTCTACTGAGGTTAATAGTCCTTTTGCTACTAACTCCTTTGTGTTTAATTCATATTGTGATAAAGCATCTTCAATTTGAAGTTTTCTCTCTTCAAATTGCAACTCTGGCACTGAACGGATATTCAATAACTGCATTTGGTTAAATGGCATAAGTCCTTCAGCGAAAGAATTTTGTATTTGCGAATCTTGTGTTACAGGGAAATAAGTATTGCCTTCCAATTTGTATTCATCCATACCACCAAATCCAAATTTGCTTCTAGGCTTCATTAGTTCCGTTAAATTATTAAATCTTGGTTCATTGGGGTTTGCTGTTGGCTTTTTCAGCTCTTCAATTAATCGTAAACCCCTCAATTCATCTACTAATTTAGCATTCTCCTTAATGCTTTGATTAAACTTTGATATATCTAAAATCAATTTATCAAAAGCTATGTTATATTGCCTAACAACATCTAAGTCAGTCGTGTTGGCTGCTTTAAGATACATTTCATCTATTTTTGAGCGTTCTTTCTCCAACCTTTCGCGTTCCGTCTTTTGCTTTTGAAAGATTTCTTCTAGATATCCCTTTTGTTGTTCTGGTGTCGTAAAATCAATTGTCCCTACTCGTTTGATACTAAACTTTGGATCTGCTTGTTCTTGTAATTCTATTTTCCCCCCAGAGTACTCTCCTATCTCTCTACCCTTTTGACTTATATCTAATTCAGCTTGTCTTAAAACATTATCCGAATCTCTTATTTTAGATCTATTCTCATACTCTCTTCTAAGCCTAGACATTGCTTTAGTTAATTTAATCCTTTCTTCAATTTCTTTCTTTTGAACGTCTATCGACTTCAAGGTAGTATCTAAAGTTGCTATATCCACTTTGAACCGAGAGGCTAATCGTTGTTCGTCTTTGTTAAGGCGATCTAGATATTTCTCTCTTTGTTTTACATCTGTGATTTGCTCAAGCCCTTTCCTGAGTGGGTTAAACAAAGCTAACGTATCAGTTAGTTTAC
>JACCDP010423409.1_pt1 | contig 58068 bp, 43 predicted proteins | sample 7445841 | NCBI WGS metagenome assembly JACCDP01 (sample SAMN15323441, study PRJNA562643) | freshwater metagenome | isolation source: river surface water | place: USA:Blue River Watershed | collected 2017-08-17 | reverse complement strand
CCCATTGGCAGCTGTGTAGTAGGCGATATTTCCGGTTTGTGTTCCACAAAACTTAGTAAAATCCCCCGCGATGTACAATCGATTTCCAGATACGGCCAAGGAATTAATCACGCCATCCGTACCTTGCTCGGTTCCACTATTTCCTAAATACGACCATTTTTTACCATCAAATGCCGCAATATTCTGCACCAACGTACCATCCAATGTATTGGAAAACAATCCTGCCACGATTAACTTGTCGTCAAATACAGTCATGGAGATGATCCCGTGGTTTCGGGTATCTACTACTCCGGTTTCAGGAACCCAATATTGACCTGTCCATTTGTACAAATGACTAATTGCCACTTCCGCATCACGCACAGCATTCGCTATATAAGCTGCTGCATAAATCGTATCTCTGTATAAAGCGATGGAATGAAAATTATACGTTCCGTTGGTAGTAGTTACAGGCGGAGGTGTGGTTAGTCCGGGGTAATACTTCCAATAAACACCATTCCAACGCGCTAAAGTAAAATCGTTGTTATCTGGGGTTGAAATTTCATCGAATAATGCTAAATAATCGTTTCCAGAGGCAAACGATGCTACAACCTTACCCGGCAAAGCGGGACCCATAGGTTGCAGCACCTGAGCCTTTGTTAAACTGCTCAGAACAAACATCCCAACGACGAACGTTAAGAACCTCATTCTTTGCAAGTTATACCATATGAAACAATTTTCTCTCACTTTTTCTGATTTTAGTCGATTTTAAACGAATAATACAAAGTCAACCCACTACTCCAGCCCCTTGTTTGAACAGGACTTTTAGCAGTATTCATAGAATTCAACACCCCTTGTGCATTCACCCTTGCCCCAACGGCATGTCTATAATTCAATCGTTTCTGAATTCCAGCTGCAATTCGTGCACTGAAAACCAACGACTTGTAATTCACTTCATCCATGGGTCTAAGCAACAAGGTCTGATAATCCAACGTTTGCGCCCCCGTGTTTAATTGAAAATAATTGGGTTGCAACACAACTTCGGGCGTAAAGAACACTGTTTTGGAATGTGCAATCGGCAAATATCCAGACCATCCGATGGGGACGGAAAGGAAGCTATAATTTACCATACCTTTATAGGTTACTTCTGGGCCTAATCCTAAGTAACCGAAAATCGGGAAATTTCCATTAGCATCTGGAGTTTGACCGGCAGATACAACCGCGGGCATGCTATCTCGGAACGAGAAATTCTGACCTATTTTGTTGTTGGCATACGCCAAACCAATTTTAACACTGCTATTTTTTGAAACAAACCAATTCAGTGCTATTTGAACTCTACCAGCACCCAGGGCCGTTTCGCCTTTGCCCATCTGCTCTTTGTAATTTTTGTGAACATATTGGGAGAGCTCTGTTGGAATATGGTAGGATAATCCGGTTTGATTTTGATCGGCCGAAATTTCCATCCAAATTTTACCTAGTTCCAAGCAGGATGCAAGTCTATCCAAGGATCCCTGAGCGATTTTATTGGATTGATAATCCGCATTCAATTGCGCAAGGTCATGGGTCAATTTATTTTCTAACCGCAATTCTGTGGGATACAACGACATGCCTGCAGCATCCAACATCCAACTCATTCCGGGATTTTCTGCTTCAACCAAAACCTCCGGAATGGAAACAGCAGGTATACCAACAGCCTCAGCAATAACAACCGCGGGCTTTTCTGCAGCATTCTGGTTATTGGAGGTTACAGGAGGATTTATTAAGTTATGATTCGGAGCTTTGCGATTATCCGTGTTCGAAATCTTTGAATCCACACCCTGAGAATTACTACTGGAATTATTGGACTCAAAATTGTGCGTTTTGGAAGGCAAATAGCCTGCCGCTGATGTTGAATTTTCTATTTTCTCAGGTATCAATTCAGCAGGACTATTGCTGATTGCATTATTTTCTGAATGGGTTGGTTGGGATGGAGCCTCAGTGGTGGTCGCTGTTGATTTCTGGGTTTCAACCGATGCCGTAGCCGGTTGATTTTCTGTTGTACTTCCCCACTGCAAACCTGCAAAAATTGCTGAAAAAACAAGAAGAACGCCGGCAGCGATACTATACCATATGAAACTTTTGCTCCGGCGTTCTTTTCGATTCAAGGCATCTTCCAACAAATCCCAAGGCGCAGGCACCAACCCCTGCGTTTCTTCCCCTGAAGAAATTTGATCTTTCAACCAGTTATCGATATGTTTTTTACTGTTTTCCAGCGTTATTTTTCTTTAGTTCAACCATCTCTTTTAGCATTTTTCTCGCTCTGCTCAACATGCTTTTGGTATTGCTTTCCGTGGTTTGTAATGCTTGGGCAATCTCGCGGTGAGACAAACCCTCCACGGCGTAAGCATTTAAGACCAACCGGTATTTTTCAGGGATTTCGTGCAAACACTGAAGTACTTCTTCGTACGTCATAGGTTCGTTGGCGATATCGTACGTTGAATCTTCTTCGGCAATATCCGCTTCCGATTTTTCGATATCCATCCAAACAGGACCTCTTTGTTTTTTGCGGTAGGCCGATAGCGCTTGATTTATAAATAAGCGAGTGAGCCATCCCTCCAATTGCGCGCTGTTTTTTAGCGTTTCTATGCTGTCAAAGACCTTGATGAATCCGTCCTGTAATAAATCTTGGGCCTCCCCGGAATTGTTGCTGTAACGCCTACAGAATCCCAGCATTTTTGTTGCATATTTTTCGTACAACGCTCGCTGAGCCTGCCTGTCTTTGCGAACACAACCCGCTATGATTTCCTCATTTGTTAACAAGTAGATTCGATTAAATGACGCACAACCATGGAAAGGTTGCAAATAAAAATGTAAAATTGTGAAGATTATCCGCAGGTATCAGGAGTGGCCTATAATTAAGGCAAACTTCAAAGCGGTTAATTCATTGAATTTTAGACTTTACCATGCAATTCCATCCCAACGATTTATCCGCTACCGAATTACTCAACTTGTATCGGGGTTTGTTAAAACCCCGAATGATCGAAGAAAAAATGTTGGTCTTGCTCAGACAGGGCAAAGTTGGTAAATGGTTTAGCGGAATTGGACAAGAAGCGATCTCCGTAGGCACCACGATGGCTTTGGAACCCGATGAATACGTGCTACCCTTGCATCGAAACTTGGGCGTCTTTACTACTCGTTCCATGCCTTTTTCCAAACTGTTCGCTCAATGGCAAGGTAAAAAAAGTGGATTTTCAAAAGGCCGAGAGCGCAGTTTTCATTTCGGAAGCAATCCGTACGCCATCGTTGGAATGATTTCGCATTTAGGAGCCATGCTGGGTGTGGCCAATGGCATTGCCTTGGCTCATCTGTTAAATAAAAGAGAAAAAGTGACCGTGGTTTTTTCCGGGGACGGAGGCACCTCCGAAGGCGATTTTCACGAAGCGCTAAACGTAGCAGCCGTGTGGCAATTGCCCGTTATTTTCTTGATCGAAAACAATGGGTACGGCCTCAGCACTCCATCCAACGAACAATTTAGATGCAAACAATTTATTGATAAAGGCATTGGCTACGGCATGGATGCCATTCAGGTGGATGGAAACAACATTATTGAGGTATACAACACAGTAAATCAATTAGCTACATCCATAAGGAAAAACCCTAGACCCGTAATGTTGGAGTGTATTACCTTCCGAATGCGGGGACACGAAGAAGCTTCGGGCGTAAAATACGTTCCCCCTCATTTATTCGAAGAATGGGCAAAAAAAGACCCCGTTGTCAATTTTGAGAATTTTTTGATGCAGCAGGGGATTTTATCCGAAGAATTACGTGAGCAATTTCGACAAGAAATCACCCAAGAACTGGAAAAGGGTTTGGAAGAAGTGTTTGCCGAGCCGGAAGTCATTCCAAATTTGGAAGAGGAATTGAACGACCGATATGCGTCTATACCCGAAGACCTTAAAACCATGGCTCTTGCGGAAGCGCCAGCGTCATCGGACCTTAAAGACCTCCGATTAATTGATGCGATTCGGGAAGGTTTGTGGCAAGGCATGGAAAAACACCCCAACCTCGTTATTATGGGTCAAGACGTCGCCGAATATGGGGGCGTATTTAAAATTACGGAGGGATTTTTGGATACGTTTGGAAAATCCAGGGTACGAAATACCCCGATTACCGAAAGTTCCATTGTTGGTGCCGGATACGGATTAAGCATTGCGGGCATGAAAGCCGTGGTTGAGATGCAATTTGCAGACTTTGTCACTTGCGGATTCAATCAAATTGTAAACAACCTAGCAAAAAGTCATTACCGTTGGGGGCAAGCCGCGGATGTGGTAGTACGAATGCCTACCGGAGCCGGGGTACAAGCGGGCCCCTTTCATTCGCAAAGCACCGAAGCTTGGTTTTACCATGTACCCGGTTTGAAAATATATTATCCTTCCAATCCCGCAGACGCGAAAGGCTTGTTGTTGCGTGCGCTGGAAGATCCCAACCCCATTCTGTTTTTTGAACATAAATTTTTGTATCGCAGCATTTCCGGTTCGGTTCCCTCCCAGCCCTATTGTATCGAAGAAGGTAAGGCCACCGTGCACCATTTAGGGGATGATTGCACCGTCGTTACTTACGGTTGGGGTGTTCATAAAGCCTTGGAAATTTGCAGGGAACATGCCATTGGTGCTAGAATTATTGATTTACGTACCCTTTTGCCATGGGATCAAGAAACGGTATTGCAACAAGTAAAAGAAACCGGTAAAGTATTGGTTCTCACAGAGGATACGCTCACCGGAAGCATTGCATCCGATATTGCCGCTTGGATTTCGGAACACGCCTTTCAATACCTAGACGCACCGGTCAAGCGGTTGGGAAGCTTGGATACCGCCGTGCCCCTAGCCAAAACCCTGGAAGACCATTTTTTACCTTGGGACAGACTCGCCGCTACCCTGCAAGAACTCATCGATTTTTAATAGCCGATGGCAAACAATCAGCCCACCGAAGAAAATGCCGAATATTTCTTGGCGTCCAGTTTTGTAAAAGACACGCAGCGTTCGGTTTTTCTAACCGGTAAAGCCGGTACAGGGAAAACTACCTTTTTACGAAAACTCTTGCAGGAAACCACCAAGAAAACTGCTGTGGTAGCACCAACCGGAGTTGCCGCGATTAATGCGGGCGGAAGTACAATCCACAGTTTGTTTGGACTGCCCACCAGGGCATTCTTACCTACCTCATCCCCTTGCGACCCCAACGTAGCCAACAACATAGGCATGCTGCGCGAACATTTTCATTACCCCAAGGCAAAACGCGATTTATTTCAAGCGTTGGAATTGTTGGTGATTGATGAAATTTCGATGGTTCGGGCCGATATTTTGGATGCCATCGATCATTCTCTGCGATTTTCCCGAAATAGCAGTCAGCCCTTTGGAGGCGTACAATTGCTCATGATTGGCGATTTGTATCAATTACCGCCTGTGGTAACCGAGTACGAAAGACCCTTGTTGTACGAACATTACACTTCCGAGTTTTTCTTTGCAGCCCAGGTATATCAGCACATACAACCCATTACCATCGAACTAAATAAAGTCTACAGGCAACAAGACAAGCAATTCATTACCTTGCTGAATTTAATTCGAACCAATTCGATGGAAAGTTGGGATTACGAGAGTCTGGCAGAAAAAGTTCAACCCGAATTCAGACCCGAAGAAAGTGGTTGGATTACCTTAACCACCCACAACAAACAGGCAGAGGCCATTAACGAGCGGGAATTGCAACGATTGGAAGACCCAGAACAGAATTTCGTGGCAAATGTTAGCGGGGAATTTAACGAAACGTCCTTCCCTACCGATGGAATTCTCAGACTCAAAACCGGAGCACAGGTGATGTTTGTAAAAAACGATTCTTCCTGGGAGCGAAGGTATTTCAATGGGAAAATAGGAACCGTAGTAAAAATTGAGAAAAACAAATTGCACATAGATTGCAACGACGGACAGCCACCCTTGGAAATTGGAAAGGAAACTTGGAAAAATTTACGTTACAGTTTTAACGGGGAAACTCAGTCGGTGGACCAGGAAGAAATTGGCCTATTTGAACAATTTCCTGTGCGTTTGGCCTGGGCCATTACCATCCATAAAAGTCAGGGATTAACCTTTGAAAAAGCCATGATTGATGCCGGCAAAAGCTTTGCTCCTGGACAAGTTTATGTAGCTCTATCGCGTTGTGTAAGCATGGACGGCATGGTATTAATCACCCCCATTCGGTCTCAAAATATCATCAGTGATTTTCGTATTATTCAATTTTTCGATGGCCAGCCTAAAGCCCGCGATTTGGAAGAAATCCTCGAGGAAGAACGTCGGAAATTTCATAGGAACGAACTAAGCAAAGTGTACGGATTGGGACATGTTTTACGCAATTTCAACGGGTTGATGGTTGCTATTTCCAAAGAAAAAAACCAAACCATTGCTGCCAAAGTGAGTGAATTGGCCTATTTGCGAGAAATACTCATCAATCTCAACGAAACTGCACAAAAATTTCAACTGTCTTTGCAGCAGAAATTCCAACTCCACGACCAAGAGGAGCGCAAGGTTCGTTCCGAATTATCCGCCAACGAATCCGCCAGTTTACTCATCACGCAACAAATAGAATTAACCCATTGGCTGATGGACCGATGCAGCAAAGCTGGGAATTATTTCATCGGTCGAATAGAAGATGATGTAGTAAAGGTGGTTTCCGACACGATGAACCTCAAATCAAAACAGGGGAAGACCATCGGCACACAAAAAATCAAACAACGAATCATTGAATTTCAAGCATTGTGTTTGCACTATTGCGAAAAACTTAAACGCGTAAAGTACGAGGAAACGGATTTATTTATAGAATCCGATGCAAAAAATTGAACGCGTTACACGTTGAAGCGGAAATGCATGCAATCTCCGTCTTTCACCACGTATTCTTTACCTTCTACGCGGAGTTTACCTACTTCGCGACAAGCCGCTTCGGATCCGTAATGCACGTAGTCATCGTAAGCGATAACCTCGGCACGGATAAATCCTTTTTCAAAATCGGAATGGATTTCACCGGCTGCCCCTGGAGCTTTGGTACCGTCGGTTATGGTCCAAGCCCTCACCTCTTTTACCCCTACGGTAAAATAGGTAATGTAATTCAACAGTTTGTAGGCGGCATGAATTAATTTCTCTACGCCGCTTTTTTCCAACCCCAATTCGGACAGGAACAACTGTCGATCTTCAAAAGTCTCCAATTCTGCGATCTCAGCTTCAATGGCCGCTGATATCAAAATTAGTTCTGCTTTTTCTCCGCCAATGGCTTGTTTCACCCGCTCCACAAATGCATTTCCGGTATTAACGCTACTGGGATCTACGTTGCAAACGTACAATACCGGTTTATCGGTTAATAGGTTCAATTCTTTGATTAAAGCTCGCTTTTCGGGTTCTACGTCTAAGGTTCTAGCATTGTTCCCTTTCAACAGGTGCGCTTGAAATGCTTCCGCTACTTCCAAGGTCTTTGCAGCGTCCTTATCGCTGCCGGTTCGGGCTACTTTTGCAATTTTTGCAATTAATTTCTCCAGGGATTCCAGGTCCTTTAATTGCAATTCTGTATCAATTACTTCTTTATCGCGCACTGGATCTACCGAACCATCTACGTGAATGATATTATCGTCTTCAAAGCATCGCAACACGTGCAAAATAGCGTGGGTATTCCGTATGTTGCCTAAAAACTGATTCCCCAACCCATCTCCGTTGGACGCACCTTTTACCAAGCCTGCAATATCCACAATTTCGATGGTGGTGGGCACCAAACTCTGGGGATTTACTAATTCTGCCAATTTATTCATCCGAACATCGGGGACCGTAATGGTACCTACGTTGGGTTCAATGGTGCAGAAAGGAAAATTTGCAGATTGTGCTTTGGCACTTGAAACTGCATTAAACAGAGTAGATTTCCCAACGTTGGGCAAACCTACGATACCGCATTGCATGGACATGAGGGTGTAAAATTAATCCAATAAATCTCCGATGTCCTGCAAAATTTTGCGGGTCAAGTTTTCAGCCGTAGTTAAGCTTGCACTTTCCGCATAAATTCGAATGATAGGTTCGGTATTGCTCTTGCGCAAGTGTACCCAATCCTCATCGAATTCAATGCGTACGCCATCGATTGTATTTACTGGTTGTTTAGAATATTTTTTAGTTATTTTCTCGAGAATGGAGTCTACGTTAGTTCCGGCTTGCAATTCGGCTTTGTTTTTACTCATCCGGTAATTGGGATACGTAGATCGCAAAGCGCTTGAAGAAAGTTGTGTTTGGGCTAAATGGGTTAAAAACAAGGCAATTCCCACCAAAGCATCCCTGCCGTAGTGCAATTCAGGATAAATAATACCGCCGTTGCCTTCGCCTCCAATTACTGCACCAATCTCCTTCATCTTTTCCACTACATGAACTTCCCCAACCGCACTGGCCTCGTAAATCTGCCCGGCTTTCTGCGTTAATTCCCTAAGGGCGCGGGTACTGGAAAGATTACTAACCGTTGGTCCAGGAGTGTTTTTCAACACATAGTCGGCAATGGAAACCAAGGTATATTCTTCACCAAACATCTCCCCATCGTCCGTAATAAAGGCCAATCGGTCTACGTCTGGATCTACTACAATTCCCAAATCGCACTTTTTGGATTTTACCGTGGACGCGATCTGACCCAAATGCTCGGCCAATGGCTCCGGATTGTGTGCAAAATGGCCTGTGGGTTCGCAATTGATTTCTATGATTTCTTCCACCCCCAACGCATTTAACAAACTGGGTACGGCAATCCCCCCCGAACTGTTAACTGCATCTACGGCAATTTTAAATTTTTGTGATTTGATTAATGCAGCATCCACCAAAGGCAAAGCCAGAATCTTTTCGATGTGCATCGACAAAAACTCTTGGTGCGTTCTGCTCCCTAAATGATCCACCGAGGCGTATTGTATGGAATCGGATTCCGCTAGTTCTAATACCGTAGCGCCATCTTCGGCACTGATAAATTCACCTTTTTCGTTGAGTAACTTCAAGGCATTCCACTGCTTGGGGTTATGACTCGCTGTAAGGATAATTCCACCTGCTGCTTGAGACGCTACAACCGCCATTTCTACCGTTGGAGTGGTGGATAGTCCGGCATCGATGACATCCATTCCAAGCGACATCAAGGTATTCACCACCAACTCGTGAATCAATGGACCGCTAATCCGAGCATCTCTTCCAACCACCACAGATTTGCCATTTCCCTTGCCGAGTAAAAATGTACCGAAAGCTGCGGTATACTTCACTACGTCAATGGGGGTCAAGTTCTCTCCGCTCTGTCCACCGATTGTACCTCGAATTCCCGAGATTGATTTAATCAACGTCATAAAATGAGGCGCAAAATTAGTCGATTTTATTCAATTTTTATATACCAACCGATGGGTATTCTACTTTATTCGTTGTTTACTCGTTGCCCCTGAAGTACCTTTGCAGCATGCAACCGTTGATAGAATGCGTACCAAATTTTAGCGAAGGTAGAAACCCCGCAATCATTAAGGAAATTACCCAAGCTATAGAAAGTGTTGAAGGGGTAACTCTGTTGGATGTTGACCCAGGAAAAGCCACGAACAGAACTGTGGTAACCTTTGTTGGACATCCCGATGCGGTGATTGAAGCTGCTTTTCGCGGTATCAAGCGCGCTGCCGAGGTGATCGACATGCGCAACCACACCGGCGAGCACCCCAGAATGGGCGCAACAGACGTTTGTCCATTGATTCCCATCTCGGGTATTACCATGGAAGAAACGGCGGCATATGCGGTAAAATTAGCCGAACGAGTAGGAGCAGATTTATCCATTCCTGTGTATTTGTACGAAGCTTCCCAACCCAATAAAGAACGAAGCAATTTAAGCGTTATCCGCGCTGGGGAATACGAAGGATTTGCCGAAAAGATCAAACTTCCCGAATGGAAACCCGATTTTGGACCCGCAGAATTCAATGAAACGGCTGGTGCTACGGTCATCGGTGCTCGAGATTTCTTAATTGCCTACAACGTGAATTTGAACACCAAGAGCACACGAATTGCCAACCGAATTGCTTTTGATGTGAGAGAAGCCGGACGGGTGAAGCGCGAAGGGAATCCCATTTCCGGTAAAATAGTTACCGATGAACACGGAGAGCCCGTGAGAATCCCCGGCAAATTGAAGCACGTTAAAGCCATTGGATGGTACATCGAAGAGTACAACATGGCCCAAATTAGCATGAACCTCACCAATTACAAAGAGACTCCCTTGCACATTGCCTTTGATGAGACCCGCAAATCCGCAGACGAACGCGGAGTGCGTGTTACGGGTAGCGAATTGGTTGGATTAATTCCATTGCAGGCCCTGTTGGATGCCGGTAAATTTTTCCTTGAAAAACAAGGAAGCAGTTACGGCGTAAGTGATTCCGAATTAATCGATTGCGCAATCCGAAGCCTGGGTTTAAACGAACTAGCCCCCTTTGATCCATCCAAAAAAATAATCGAATACTTGCTCAAAAATCCTAAAGATACCCGATTGGTGAGCATGTCGGTGACAAACTTTGCCAACGAAACCGCATCAGACAGCCCTGCTCCCGGTGGTGGTAGCATTGCGGCTTTGGCCGGTGCCTTGGGTGCATCGTTGGGCACCATGGTAGCGAATTTAAGTGCAGGAAAACGCGGTTGGGAAGATCGCGTTGGAGAATTTTCGGTCTGGGCAGAAAAAGGACAAAAACTTAAGGATCGTCTTTTATTTTTAGTGGATGAAGACACCCGCGCGTTTGATGCCATCATGCAATCCTTTGCTTTGCCAAAGGATAGTCCAGAACAAATTGCGGAACGGAAAGCAGCTATACAAGAAGCATCCAAGTACGCTACCCTTACTCCCTATTATACCATGCAAGCCGCTTACGATTGCGTTGAATTGCTGCAAGAAATGGCCGAAAGAGGGAATCCCAACTCATTGAGTGATGTGGGGGTAGGTGCGTTGTGTATCAAAACTGCGGTTCGTGGCGCTTGGCTCAATGTAATTACCAATGCTACGGGATTGGCCGATAAGGAATGGGCCGCCGATATCATTGAAAAAGCCAGAGCGATTTGGAAACTAAACCATCCCGCTTGCGACGCAATTGTAGAAAAAATAGAATCTCGTTTGCTCTCCTAAACACATTGATTTTGAGGACCATGCATTCGCTTTTACGGATTGGCCTGCTATGGTTTTTGGGTCTCGTAACACTGGGCCAAGTCAACGCACAATTTGCCCCTGCCGCTGGAAAAACCGGCTCTACGGCCATCAAATCAGACAGTGCCTGTTTTGTTTCGTGGGCCAACCATTGTTCGGTTGAGCGAGGTTTACGACAAATCAACCTACCCGATTCTGGATATGCCTCTGCGGGTTTGGCAGATAATGCAACGGGGAAAGCCTTAACCAAAGGCATCGTAAGCCTAGGCGATGGAGGCTCTGCGGTGTTAACCTTCAATCCGCCTATCCGCAATGGACAAGGATTTGATTTTGCCGTCTTTGAAAATGCATTCAACGATAGCTTTTTGGAATTGGCCTTTGTAGAAGTGAGTTCCGATTCCATAAACTGGGCGCGATTTCCTGCCATTTCATTATCCCCAACCCAACGTCAAACCGGTAGTTTCGGCGCTACTAACCCAATCCTAATTCATAATTTAGCAGGGAAATACCGTTCGCCTTACGGCACGCCCTTCGACATCAACGATGTAATTCACCACTCTTTTATCAACCCCGAATATATCCCATTTGTTCGCATCATCGATGTTGTTGGTAGCATAGACAGTACTGTGGGAAGCAAGGACAGTATGGGAAACTTAGTAAACGACCCCTTCCCCACCAATTTTGGAAGCTCTGGATTTGATTTGGATGCCGTTGGAGTTATAAACCAACGCACCTCCATGGATGTTGCAACCGTTAATCCAACTGCCTCCAAAGGCTGGGTATTTTACAAATCGGATTACTTATCGGTGCACGTAGCTGCAACAACCCCGTCGGTCATTGCTCCAAAATCTATCCGGGTATTTGATTTTTCCGGAAAGTTGATGTTCGAAGAAGCCTGGGACAAATCCCAAGGAAGCAGCTGCCAATTCTCTGTACATTTAGCACCCGGACTCTATTTTGTGCATATTTATTCTTGTACAAGCTCAAGGGACTGCTCGGATTTCAACGCTGAGATATATTCGGGGACTAATTCAGAGGCCAGCGCGGAGGTGGAAGATTCCATGGAGGCTACCTCAGAGCCAGGCAGATTGGGGAATCATGGAGCTTATTCGGCGAGAAACATACCCATGATCATTCGATTTTCGGTATTCTAGATTATACTACATCATTCTTGGTTACACACAAATTAACATTCCGTTGAACCTAAATTTCACCTACGTTTTACCTACGTTGCTGGATTTTCAATACCCCAAGTACACCACTTTCGTCTGAATCACATCTGTTCCTCTTCGAATTTCAAACGGATAAGTGCCGGCAGCTATGTGCAACGCATTGAGGTCTAAGACATCGAATTGAGGACCGTCATCCAATACTTTCCATTTTTTATACACCAATTGCTGTTGCCCTAGAATGGTGGTCATTTTCACTTCCACTTCGTCCCCCGCATTCACCTGAAATTTGTAGTATAAATTACCCGTGGTTGGGTTGGGAAATACATAGAAATTCAATGCATTGTCTTTGTCGATGTAGTTCGCAGACGACAAATTGTACTGAAAATCCGCAGAGTCTCTGCAGCCCAAGGAATTAGACACAAGTAAGTTCCCCGAAAACAATTGATTGGATCGATACAAATGATACCCGGACTTTTGGTTCGAGAACTTTCCATCCCCGAAATTCCATCGGTAGAGATATCCCAATACTTGAGTATCCAAGGCCTGGTATTGGATTAATTCCCCGCGTTGATTGGCCGAATAAACGGCATGGGTTGCCCGTACTGCAGGAACTACCAAAACCGTTGTTGGCTTTGCGGCATTGAAACATTTTCCGTTGCTCGCCACATATTGGATCGTGTAAGTTCCTGGTTTTTGAAAGATGAAGGATTCCTTGCTTGAAGTAAATCCTGTAGAATCACCAATTTCCCACGAATGAGTTACCGGATTCCCATCCCGATTGGTGGTTAAATTCTGAAGCGTTAGTGTTTGCTGTTGTGCACACAAGGGGTTGGGACTTGCTAGGAAATCGGCTTCCGGTATACTCAAAACCGTAAAATCCAAGGCCGCAGTATCCAAGCAGGTAGAAACAGTATTCTCCGATTGCAGTATGGCGCGGTAGGTTCCGTATTTTGGAAATACCGACCAAGCATTTACACCCAGTTGTGCCGTGGTATCCAAGCCATTGCTAAATTTCAACCGGTATTTCCATGGTCCTGGATCCTGGGTAAAGGTGGTATTATTGATTACGACGGTTTCGTTTTCGCAGAAAATCCGAGTTTCATTTGTATAATTCCCCAAAGTAAATTTCGGTTTTGCAGTTTCTGCCACTTGCATGCGTAATTTACTAGAATCCACGCAATTATTGGAAGAGATAGTAGTTAAGCGAACGGTATAGGCGCCCCATTTCCCGTAAGACTTGGCTGGAGGAGATGATCCTGTTACCGAGCTTCCATCGCCCCAATTCCAGTTAAAATACAACAAATCCGTACTCTTTATACTGGATTGATTGGTGAATTTAAAAGCATTCCCTCGATCGCATTGAATGGAATCGTTCACGGAAAATTTAGCTACGGGCTGATCAAAAACAGTCATGGTAGCCTTCACAGAATCTTCGCAACCGCTGTTGTATTTGGTGATTAATACCACGGAGTAATTGCCAAATTTCGAGAATTTGTACTGCCAATTTTTGGTATTTGACTGGACCCTTTCCGAATAAATTCGCCATGTGTAGGAAGGTATATACCCAGCATGTACAGTGGAAGTTTGCGTAAATTGAAAATCGTTGTTGCGCAAACATTGCTTATCGGCGTTGGTAGTAAACCTAGGTATAGGCTTCGGATGAACAACCACCTGTATTGTATTGGAAGTGTCTTTGCAGCCGTTGTTATCGATAAAAGCTCTGTAAACCCCTGAATCCCTAAGAGCAATCGGCGTGAAGTTCAAAATAGAATCCAAGGAAATTCCTGTTGTTAAAGTGGGCGATAGTTTCTGCCAAGTAGCCGTAAACTTGGTGTTGAATGAATCGCGAACCGCCAAAGTAAGGTTTACTTGTTCGCACCCATTCAGCTTCCCCGATTTGGTAACTATTTTAGCATTGGGCACTTGGATAACATTAATCAGAGCCGTGCGGACAGTACTATCGGTCCCGTTTATTTTCAATTTGGGCGATTTAATGCCGGAAGTAGTATACGTAACCGTATGTGGACCAGCACCACTGGCCGTTCTAGGTACGGCACCCGGACCAAAATCCCAGTCCCATTGATAAATCAGCCCAATGGAGGAATCCTTGTACTGTATTTTTTCGCCTGAGCATATTTTTGTTTTATTGACCGCAAACAAGGGTTTAAAATAATCGTATACCAGAGAATAATCTTCGGCTTGACCGTACCCTAACAATTTACATGCATTGGAATCCAATCCGTTGTAATCCGAAATTACCCGCATTCTCACCGGTTTATTGGGCCTAAAATTGGTTGGTGTTTTGATCGATAACAGAGCCTCAGTTCCCGGTGCTACGGACACGGCATTATAGTATTCTCCTCTGAAATTTTCAAATTTCCCATTGCCATTCCAATCTACATAAGCAGCTACATTTTCATTGTTGTATAAGCCAGCCTTTACGTTGAGCGTGTAGGTGGTATTGGGTTTCAATCGAAATACCTTGGATTGGGTAAAATCCGGAGCATTGCCATCGTCGAAATAGGTTCCGCTTTCCATCGAATTGTCCGACAATCGCACACGCATAACTCCAATTCCATAATTGGAAGTTCGATCGGTTGAATTCGCGATACAAAAAGCAGCTGCAGGCTTAGGAAACACCTTCAACCAATTGGTTTTGGTGAATGTTTTGGAACTAATACAACCCGTAGTTGTTAAGGTAACCGAATAAATTCCGGGTTGATTGAATTTCACCCGAGCAACGTTGGACACGCTATCTTCGTTCACGTATTGATACCCCACATAAGGCGTTATTTTCCATTTGATTCCATTCCAGGGTCCTTGTATGGACTGATAAAGATTTGCGGTTGCTCCTTCGGTAAATACAGAATCGAATGCATAAAATTCAGGAATCAAGCTATTGACACCCAGTTGGGAATAGTTGTGCAAGTGAGACCTCCAGACACCCCTACCGTAGGTGGAAGCATACACAAAACTCTCTCTGCGATTGGTTTTGCTGTGCGAAATTTCTAAATCGGAAACATCGGCCCAAATGGGAAAATCTTCCATAAAATCCCAAATTCCATTGGAAGTTCCGGCGGTAGAACCCAAGTACACATAAACGCCTCTATCGGTGCCGATGTAAATATCTTCGTATTTTCCAGAACTGTCGGCTTTCAAGCAGGTAGGAATTCCGAAGTTGGTAGTTCCAGGACTGCCATTTCCGAAACTGCCTATAGAGGTCCAATTCAACCCTTTGTTTACGCTTTTATACAGCGTGTTATTGCTCATGGCATATACCACATTAGAATCTTTGTAGCTAGGCTCAAAGGCGCGTAACGTGATACCTACCGGTAGGTAGGGCGTTAAATCCACCCAAGTAGGAACAGTGGCTTTCGCGGCGTTATCGCTTCGATAAAATTTGCCATCGCCTCGAACCACGTACAAGATATTGTTATTGGCAGCCGAATTTTTTATAGCCCTAACGCTGCCTGAAAAACCAGTAGAAATACGGGTAAACTTGGGCGTTCCCGAATTTTTTATGCTATCGCTTCTCCAAACATTTACATACCCTGCAAACATTCGGTGGGGATTCCCTTCTTGCAATACGAACGGGGTTAACCAACCCCCACCTTCGGTAAGGTTGGTTCCATTTTCTGCCGTAGTGCTAACTTTGGTCTTATCGATGGCTCTATAAATATATCCATATACATAGGATCCGTAGACGTACGAATCGTCCGATGGATCCACCGCACAGTCCATGCCATCGCCCCCGAAATAAGTATAAAATTGGTCGTTTTGATGTTGAGCCGATCCGTTGTCTTGGTAACCGGTGGCCGACATGTGCTGCTGATTCTGGGAAACTGCAATGCGATAAATCTGAGAATTTTGGATTCCGGAAGAAATGTTGTTGTACTTTTTACCGCCGTTGGAAGTGAAGTAAATGCCTCCGTCGTTTCCTACAAACAAAGTTCTACCGGTGGTATTAAATTCTGCAGCGTGCTGGTCTGCGTGAATATCATCCGCACTTGCGCCACCTACCCAATGTCCGCTGATTTTAAACGTGGCCCCTGCGTCGGTAGATTTCCAAACGTTAATACCCAAGGCATACACAGTGAGGGGATTCCAAGGATCTGCTGCTAAATCCAAATCGTACCATCCCTGTCCTGCGTTGTCAGTACCTAACTCACTGTATCCCAATATATTCGCGGGACTTGAATTTCGGTTTGCAAAGGTTAGACCGCTGTCTGTGGACAGATAGAATCCTTGAAACCTAGAATTTGCTGATATAAGAAAATAAACGCGTGCTCTATCGCTTTTGGTAACGGCAATTTGTGCGCGTTGCACACCGCTGGTAGGCAAACCTGTTGTGATTTGAGTAAAGCTATTTCCTCCGTCGGAACTGCGATAAAAAAATCCGCTACTGCTAGCAAATACGATGTTTGGATTGGCCGCATGAAACACCAAATCGTGGTATTTGGCGGTATTGGGCGAGGTACGTGTCCAAGAAGCGCCGCTGTTTGTGGATTTGAAAATTCCGCTGGAGGTAGATGCCAATAAGATTGCTGAATTCCTAGGATGCATGATGATCCGAGAAACAGTTACATTGCCCATTCCTGTATTTCGCAAGGAAAATGTTTTTCCGCCATTGGCAGAAAACAACACTCCATAACCCGGTGCGTCGCCAGCATCGCAATCCCCAGTTCCGATGTACAAAGTATCCGGGTTTCTGTAGGAAAGCACCATGGCTGATGCTCCCAAGGTAAGATAACTTGACGTACTGGTAGATTTCCAAAAATGCGACCATGTTTTACCATAATCGATAGACTTCCACACCCCACCTTGAGGTGCTAGTGCAAAGAGCGTATTGGTATCGGTAGGATGGAAGGCAATTCCATTAATTCTACCAATACCTGTGGGTTGAGAAGATTGATTCCAGGGATGTTGAATGGGGCCAACCGGCTCCCAATGGCCTTCCCGGCCGCAGTTTATCGAAGGCTGGGTGGCATTGCCGCCGGTTGGCCCACTGGATGTTGAACTTCCTGCGCTTGATCCAGAAATGGAGGAACCCAACGACGGACCACCCCCAGATTTCACCCCCGATTGTACCAAGGTATCCCCCATCGAAACAAGAAATTCTTGCAATGCCCCATCACCCCAAACTACATATCCAGAATCATCCAATCGGGATAACACCCTGTATTCCCAACGTTTGAACGACTTATAACCCCAACCCCTTATCGGAATTTCCGATCCAAATTGTGCATCAAACAGTTGTTTCGCTTTGTAATAATTGGGTCTACTGCTCTGAATTTCATCCATCCATGTCCAACTAACCGACATCCCATCCACCTTCGAATTAGTATTAGAACTAGTCTGTGCCAACATCCAATTGCTCAACAAACCCGCAGAAATAAACAATATACAGTGTTTGATATAAGAAGCACCAAGCACTTGATTTACCGAATAGGATCTAAAAAACTGATTCCAAATGGATAGTAAAAAATACAGAAACCGAAATTGCATCCTTGGCAATTTACCAAAATACGTTCTAATCAAAGCAAAAAATCAATGGGAATGCTAAAAATTTATCAATTTCAACAATTCAGCCGTAGATAAAAATGGACCTTGAACGTTATTAGTAAGTACCACAAATCCTTTAGGTTCATCGATACATCGCCAATAATAGGTTCTAAATCCCTTCCACCAACCGTTGTGAAATGTCCATTTTTGACCATTAACCCATTTCACTCTCCAGCCCAACGCATAAAAAGCATCGGCAGTGGTTGGAACTTGTGGGGTTGTCATTTCGTTCAAAATGGGCTCATGCAAAATATAATTCGTGCGCAACGCTTTGTCGAAAGCCCACATCTCCAACACGCTAGAATACACCCCTTTATCGCCAGTAGCACCGTTGTATGGATTATCGGAATATACCTTCTTTTTATCATAACCTTGCACGATGTAACTGGATAATCCCATGGAATCCAAATTGCAAATGTGAGAATACCGCATACCGGCAGGAACCATGATCCGCTGACGTACGAAATCCCTGAAATCCATGTCGGTTAATCGTTCTATCACCAAGGCCAATAAAGCAAAATTCGAGTTGCAATAATCGTATTTCCCGATTTTCCCAAACATGCTGTACTTCTGTGCATTCATTAACTGCAAAACATCTTCATTATTCATGTGGGCTCTTGGTTTTTGCCAGCCCCCTATGTCCACATAGAAATAATCGGGAAGCCCCGAGGTATGAGAAACCAAATGCCTCAAGGTAAGTGTCCTAATTTTAAATTCTGGAAGGTACCAATGTACACTATCGTCCAATTGAAAATACCCATCCTGCACCATCAACATGGTGGCTACCCCCGTGAATGTCTTAGAAACGCTGGCCAATTGAAACAGGTCTTGGGGTTGTGCAGTATCTTTTGTTGAAAAGGTAGCGTATCCCATTGAACCCGCGTGCATGCTATCGCCCTTGAAAAACAAATAGGTTCCATTGAAATTCCCCCACTTGTAGTGTTTTCTAAAAAAACTATCAATTTGCCTGACTACGGTGTCTCGAAAAGGTTTGAACGCACCGGTATCGTAAGGATTGAATATTCCGGTGTGAACATTGGCGGATGACTGAATAGATCGAAAACTCCCTAATTCGGCAAAAACGTTAGCCCTTGGATCACTGTCTTGCGCCACCAACCTATTGCATAACAAAAAATGAACACCCATCCATACCCATACGGCTCGTTGCTGTGTAAGGTTAAAAAATGCAATGCGAATTGATATGTAAATACGAGGTATCAATGTTGCGTTAAAACGATTACGGAACGTTGATTATTTTATGAGTTTGTAATGAAATTCTCCATTGAGGATTCTGTTTCACATAATCGATGATTAAAGGCATTACGGCATGTTGTTTTTCCCATTCGGGCTGCAACAATGCCATAGCCTGTGGAGCAGACGCTATCCACGTCTCGGCCCATTGGAAATCGGACTTATTGAAAACAACAACTTTTAATTCGTTTGCCTTAAATACGACCTCGGTCAATGGAGCTTTAAACTTCTTAGGCGAAACAGTGATCCAATCAAAATCCCCTTGCAGGGGATAGGCCCCCGAAGTTTCAATATGGACGCGGATTCCCGCCGCTTTCATAAGGTCTGTAATTCGGGTTAAATCATACATGGCAGGTTCCCCTCCCGTAAGCACCAATAAATTGGAACCTGCAGATTTCACCCAACCCAACATTTCTTCGGCTGAGTGCAATGGAAACCCTTCGGACGGCCAACTGTCTTTAACATCGCACCAAACGCAACCAACATCACAGCCTGCCAAACGAATAAAATATGCGGCACATCCTGCGTAAACCCCTTCCCCTTGTATGGTATAAAAATGCTCCATCACGGGGTACAACCCTTCCAATTTCGCCCGACTTCGAGCAAATTCTAATTCCGATTCTTTTGGTTTCTCCATATCGCGCCCACCCAATCGTATTTCCTACGATCCAAATTTTTCTTTGTATACCACCAAGGTATTCATCATCAATCCTGTAATGGTCATGGGTCCAACCCCTTTAGGTACCGGTGTAATGGCCGAAGCGATAGGCTCAATGCTTAAGTAATCCACGTCACCCATTAACTTCCAACCCGCTTTTTTGGTGGAATCATCTACGCGGGTGGTTCCCACGTCCACCACCACAGCACCGGGTTTTACCATGTCCGCTGTTACAAAACCAGGCTTGCCCAAAGCTACCACCAAAATATCTGCCTGTAGGGTGTATTCTTTCAAATTCTGTGTTCTGCTATGGCATAAAGTTACTGTAGCGTTGCCATAATCCGCAGCGGCTGACAACAACATACTCATGGGTCTACCAACAATATTCGATCTCCCCAATACCACCGCATGTTTTCCAGCTACTTCAATTCCATAATGCTTCAACAACAAGGTGATCCCAAACGGCGTAGCCGGCTTTACACCATGCGATCCCTTAGCCAAACGACCCATGTTTATATCATGAAAACCGTCCACGTCCTTGTTGGGCCAAATAGCTTCTGTTACTTTCTCTTCCGAAATATGTTTGGGTAATGGCAATTGCACAATCAATCCATCAATGCTCTCGTCATGGTTTATTCTGTTGATTTCTCCCAACAAAAAATCTTCGGTAATGCTATCTTCAAAATGCAAAACAGTTCCGGTAAAGCCGATTTCGTCACAGGCTTTTTTCTTTGCGCCCACATAGGTCATAGACCCACCGTCTGTACCCACCAAAATTGCTACTAAATGCGGTGGACGATGCCCTTGAGAAACAAATTTCTCAACCTCAGCTGACATTTGAGAACGTATCGCAACGGAGGCTTCTACACCGTTTAAAATAATTGCCATATCCACAAAAATACCCTAATTCATGGATATTTTCGATATTCTTCCCCGATAAACCTAGGATTCAGATTTACATCAAAGTAATTAACAAACAGCCATCTCCACCCGCTGCCTCCGTCTGGTAGGTATAGCTGCGAACATAATTGAGTGTTTTTAAATGTTCCCTCAACCCTTTGCGCAAAATTCCATCTCCCCTTCCGTGCACCAACTGCAATTCCTGCCAACCCAAGGCATACCCTTCGTCCAACCAGTGTTGCACGCGATTAATGGCTTCATCCAACCTATTCCCCCGAACATCCAAAACCGAAGAAAAACTGGCTTGCTTTTCCACCCAATTAAACCCAGTTTCTTGTCGTTGCTTTTTCTTCCCGTCATCGGGTTTATCCCATGTCAATTCGGCAATGGGCACCCACATTTTAATCAACCCAAAAGCCACCCACACTTTTTCCTTTTTCGTATCCAGCACTTCCCCCGCAAGCTCTGTAACCAAACTTTTAACTTTAGCACCGGGCTTCAATTCTCCCACGGTTAATGGCTTGGGTTGTTCGATTTCTTTCGCTATTGGTTTTTGAGATTCCAACTGCGCTTGCTTACGTTCACTTCTTACAACCTGTTTTTCCTTGTGCTTATCCTCTACTGATTGCTGCAAATTTGGATCGTGGTGCTTGCCCAACCCAGATTGCTTGGCTTGCTTCATCGCCGATTCAATATCCCGGTAAACTTTTTCCTTGTGCTGGTCTAATTTCACCCGTGCCGTTTTGGTCACTTCCTTATCGGCTCGATGTTCCTTTATTATCCGAATCGTTTGTTCGATTTGCTGATTGGTATCCTGCAATAATTTACGCGCTTCTTCCCTGGCAGATGCTAAAAATTCTTGTCGTTTGGTTTGCAGTTTATCCTTTAGCTGTTGGTAACTTGAAATCAATTGCTCCGCGTGATTTATTTTCTCATTGTACTCCCCAATTTGCTGGTGTAACCTATGATTTTGTCGTTCCAATTGCAACATCAAATCCTCGGTTTTCCCCATTTGCTGACCGGCCAAGAGTTTAATCCGTTCTATCCAACCGTGATCAAATCCGGTTTTACGCATTAACTCCAACGCAAACGAAGATCCGGGTTTGCCCGTAACCAATCGATACAACGGTTTTAAGGCATGTGCATCGTAGGCCATGCTGGCTTGAAGTACATCGTGGATTCCGGTTCCCCATTCCCGCAACTGGGAGAAGTGCGTAGTAGCGATCACTCGACTTTCGCAAGCTAATAGTTTTTCCAACACCGCCTGGGCTATGGGGGCCCCAAATCTCGGGTCTGTTCCCGCACCAATTTCGTCCAATCCTATCAAGGATCGTGAACCTGCGTGATCCAAAATTTCTTTGAGCCCTTTCAAATGTGCACTGAAGGTACTCAGTCCCTGTTCTATGCTTTGTCCGTCCCCACAATCGATGGCCAATTGATGAAAAATACCCAACCTGGACTCCGGCAATGCGGTAACATACAAACCGCATTGGGCCATGTATTGCAGCAAGAGCGCGGTTTTCAATACTACGCTTTTACCTCCGGCATTGGGACCAGATACAACCATAATTCGGGCAGCATCCAACTGCATGGTCAACGGAACGGGAACTTGTTTTTTGGCTTGCAACTCTTTTGCTAAAATGGGATGCACTGCATTCAATAACGATATTCTGGGTTCGTCCGTAATTTTAGGTCGTTCTGCCCCTTGCGACAAGCACCAATTGCATTGAGCTATCCAAGCATCTACCTCACACAAGGAACTCATGGCTTGTTGCAAGGATATTTCAAAGGGCGAAACCTCCGCCGTTAAGGCCCTCAAAATGCGTTCTCTTTCCCTGCGTAACTCTGCGTAAAGCTCCTTAAGTCGATTATTCAACTCCAGGGCTTGCGCTGGTTCTACGTATAATATTTTCCCGGTTGCTGAGATGTCTTTAACAAATCCCTGTACTTTTCGTTTGTGTTCTGCCAACACAGGAATTACCAAGCGTTCTTCGCGTACACTAACGTCGGTTTCTGCCGTATATCCCAACGCTTTCCACTCCTTAAAAACTCCTCGAACTATCTGTCGAGTTTCGTTTTCTAACCGCTGAATATCCTGACTTAATTTGGCGTAGGTTGGAGAAGCCTTAACACTTATTTTTCCAAATTCATCGATGATGCGTTGGATTTTAAGTATTACCCGATCCGTAGCTTCTAATTCCGGTAAAGTAGAAGCCAAAATGGGAAATTCATTGACCCTGCCGCCAACCCCTTTGGATAATTTCCGGTAGGTCTGCAATACATCCAATACCAAGACCCAAACTTCCTCTTCCCAAAACGCGTTTTCAATCCTAAGAACCGATAAAAATTCCGAATAATCCGCTCCCGCCAATTGCAATAAACTCGGCATCCGTTCTTGAAGATTTCGAATTTCATCCAAGGCATCCAGTCGATAAATTACTGTTTTATAATCGGTTGAAAAGCCCCATTCCCGCAACATTTGTTGTGTAGAATGGTATTTCGACCGCCCAATTATCGCCGTTCTGATGGGCTCGAACCCCACCACTTCCTCAAAATTTATGGGATAGATCAACGCCTCCGGTTATTATCTTTTTTCTTCAACAACACCCTTCCCAAACTGGTATCTATGCCCTTGGAAACCGTTGTATCCATCAAAGCCCTTACCTTAGCCTCCATGGCAGAAGATATTTTAGGTTTTACTCCACCAAAACGTGCATCGGCCTGTTGCAGCCGGGTTATCACCTTTTCCATCAGCAACGAATACGCCTCCGGCTCCTCTTGGTACCAAGTCAATTCCTTCACAAAATCCTGATAATCCACTTGGTGCTTCTTGCAAATAAAACCATAATCTCGCTGCCAAATTGAATCGGGTAACAAACCGTAATTGTAGCGAATCTGATGTCCGGCTTCCATAGTCATCGCATCGGCCAATACCTTCACCATTTTATCTTCGTTCACGTGGTTGGGGGCCCCATTACAGCTCAGCCAACATATACAACCCACAAAAAACATAAATTTGCAGTGTTTTGTTATGGATATGTAGCGTATCATTGGGCCGATTGTTGAGAATACAAAGGTAACCATTGAATTTGTCATAACACAAAACCCAGTGGATATTAAACGTTTAATTTAAAGTATGCCGAACCTAACCCTGCAAGAGAAAATAGCCACCAATCTTCAAAGGATACAAGCGCAGCTCAAACCTGAGTGCTCCTTGATTGTTGTAAGCAAATACCGTGAAATTCAAGAAATTGAAGCGGCCATTGATTGCGGAATTACCATATTTGCCGAAAATCGCGTGCAGGCATTGCTGGAACGTCACGATGCTCTGCCCAAACATTTGCAATGGCATCTGATCGGACATTTGCAAACCAACAAAGTGAAATTTATCGCGTCATTCATCGCAATGATTCATTCGGTGGATAGCGAAAAACTGCTGCAAACCATAGAAAAGGAGGCCGAAAAACACAACCGTAAAATTCCAGTGTTAATCCAAATTCACGTAGCGCAAGAGGAAACCAAATTCGGATTTTCTCCAGCGGAGGCACTGGGATTTTTCGAACGTTTCAACCCCAACGATTACCCCCACGTGTCGGTTTGCGGAATCATGGCCATGGCATCGTTTACAGAGTCCGAAATGCAAATACGACAAGAATTTGGCACCGTTCAAACCCTGTTTCGAACGGTTCAAAAAGAATATAAGCAAAAATTACCAGATTTCCAAGAATTATCGATTGGTATGAGCGGCGATTATACCATCGCCCAAGAGTTTGGGAGCACCTTGGTACGCATAGGATCCGCAGTATTTCAATAAGGGCAACAGCCATCAAACTGGCCAAAAAAAAAACCGCCTCCCAAAGGAAGCGGCTTTCTATATTTAGGTTAGGTTATAGGTTCTTAATAATTGTTCAACATCATGGGCATGATCAACATGGTGATGTCCTCGTCTTTTTCGTTCTCCTTTGGAACCAACAATCCGGCACGGTTTGGCTGAGATAATTGCATTTGAACGTATTCCCCATCGATGGTACTCAACATTTCTTTCAAGAATTTTGCGTTGAACCCAATTTCCATGTCGTTACCGTCAAATTCGCAAGGAATTCGCTCGGTTGCTTCGTTTGCCATTTCGATATCCTCGGCACTAATGGTTAATTCGGCGCCCGCCATTTTCAAGCGAATTTGGTGCGTAGTTTTGGATGCGAAAATGCTGATACGATTAATAGAGCTTAACAAATCCATCCGGGAAATAGTAAGCGTATTGGGATTCTCGGTAGGAATCACCACGTTATAATCGGGGTATTTCTCGTCCAACAATCTACAAATCAATCGGGTATCGCCGAAAGAAAAACCAACATTGGTCTTATTGAAATCTACGGCTACGGGGGTTTCGTCGTTAGGCAATGCCGTTTTCAACAAATTCAATGGCTTTTTAGGCACGATAAAACTCTCGTTAACCCCGGGTTTGATATCGTTCCGAGTAAATCGAACCAATTTATTGGCATCGGTTGCTACGAAAATCACTTTATCGCCTTTCAATTCAACAAACAAACCCGTCAAATTCAGTCGTAATTCATCGTTACCGGCAGCGAACAAGGTTTTACTCACGGCACGCAACAAGATATTTGCGGGTGCTTGAAAACTGTTATCTCCATTGATTTCGGGGATGGTAGGATATTCGGAACCATCCTGACCCGCCATTTTATATCTACCGTTTTTGCTTACTACTTCAATGCTGAAAGTAGCAGGATCAATTTTAAAAGTAACCGAATCACTGGGCAGGGAACGCAAAATATCGATAACCATTCTGCTGGGTACCGCCACTTTAAAATCCTCTTTGGCATCCACCTTCATGGTGGTGGTCATGCTGGTTTCCAAATCGGTACTGGTGATGGTTAATTCTCCACCGCGAACATCGAAAAGGAAGTTCTCCAGAATGGGGATAAGGGGCTTAGACATGATTGCTCCGTTAACGGTGAGCAGATGCTGAAGCAGGTCGCTGGATTGTGCTATGAAATTCATACCTGTGATTCTTGGGAATTGTGTTTCCTCGATTACAAACCTATTTTAGTTTTGCCAAATAACAATTAACAACTTTTGTCGTTTTATAAACATGTTGCCTACAGGCTACAATATGCCGCAACAATTTTGGGGATTATTCCGAACCTTTGGTTTCAGATTCTTCCTCCACGATGATAAAAACATCTTCACCGTCTCGTTTCATGAGGTATTTTTCGCGAGCGAATCGTTCCAATTTCCGTTCATTACCAAACAATTCTCGTTTTTGCACCTCCAACCGAGCGATTTTTTCCTTTTGTTGGGCGATGCTTTCTTCCAAATCCGAAATTTCCTGAGCCACCCGATAGCGGTAGAAAACATTATTCATGTCAAAAAAAAGCATCCACAAGGTGAAAAATCCGAATAGGATGTGGTAGCGGTAACGGATAATGGGATGAAACATGGAGCCAATTTCTACACAATTACGCGTACAAACAAACCTCATTCATCGCTGTTTAATTTTTTGGTCTAATTTTACCGCTGAATATGAGAGCATTGAATTTTTTTACGATTGCAGGCATTGCTGCAGTTTCCATGTGGGTTGCTTCATGCAGCAATGCAAGCAAAACCAAAGATGTCACCAACATTGTGTGGAAAAAGAATGATTATGCAACCTTGTTTAAATTGGGTACGCTGGGGAAAGACACGTTTCTGGAAGTTTACAACAACGACAGCTCCGTTTTGGGGAAATATTTCTGGGGGATCAGCGATTCCGTTTCGGGCTACCAAAAAATCAACCGCCGAAATCGCATCGTTTGCTGCTCGGGCCCCTACAACTATATGCTCACCGAATTGGGTCTGATCCAACGAATCGTTGCGGTAGACAATTTGAATTATATCGGACATCCTGCCTGGTTAGCTCCCGCTTCGGAAGGCCAAGAATTGAGCCAATCCCCCATCGCAGAATCGTGTAAAAAACCGGAGGTATACACCCAATCGGGCACTTTATCGGCCGAAAAATTATTAGCCGTTAAGCCGGATTTGGTAATTAATTATTGGACCAATCCAGCCGATCAAGAATACGCCGAGACCATGACCAAAAAGAAAATCCCGTTTATTTGGTGTCAAAATTGGTTGGAAAACCACCCCCTGGGAAGAAGCGAATGGATGCTTGCTTTTGGATGGCTAACGGGAACTTCCCAACGGGCAGATTCCATTTACACACACATCAAAAACGATTACATCGCCAAATGCGAGTTGGTGAAGTCAATGAAAATTCAAAATCCCCCAGCGGTTGCAGCGAATGTCCCCTATCCGAATGGCACTTGGTTTTTACCGGTAAAATCCGACTTGCTTGCTCAAATGGTGTTGGATGCGGGTGGACGGTTGATCGCGTTGGATAAAGACAAATCCATGGCAGTTACGCCGATAGAAAAAGCAATTGCGTTGGTAAAAGATGCCGACGTTTGGATAAACGTTGATATGTACAGCAATGCGAAAAGTTTGTTGATCGACCAACCTTCGGTAGCATCCATTCGGGCATTCAAAAACCAGAAAGTATACCACTACAACGCAGTTAAAAACAACAACCGCAATCCATTTTGGGACCGCGGAAACCTGTATTGCAACCTGGTTTTGAACGACTTAATCACGCTTTTCAGTAAACTTCCCAATCCAGAAGAATCCAAGAAGTTGCAGTTTTACAGAAGTGCATTCTAGCGGACATCGGACATGAAGAATACAATTCGGACGGTTGGTTTCGCGGTACTTTCAATCTTGATTATCTCCATGGATTTGCTGTGGGATAGAGGTATAGATACGAGCGTATCGATGTGGCTGAGGTCCGAAATTTTCTATGACTTCCGATTACCCCGAGTGCTGGGGGCCATCATTTCCGGATGTTTGCTTGCTTGGAGCGGGCTCATGATGCAAACCTTGTTTCGCAATCCTTTGGCTGGGCCTTTTTTGATAGGAATTACCCCAGGAGCTTCGTTTGGAATAGCAATTTTCACCTTTTTGGGGTATTTGATTTTCCCCGATGGCTCAAATTGGGCAGTAGGCAGTTTGCCTTTTGCAGCGTTATTGGGGGCTGGATTGGTGATGGTAATCCAATGGCAGTTGTATCGATTTTGGAAAGATATCCATTCGCTGTTACTGGCGGGTTTGATTTTGGGATACTTCTTTGGTGCCGCCGTAGATATTTTACAACAATGGGGGGAAGCGCGGCAGTTGAAATTCTTTGTGATGTGGAACATGGGGAGTTTCGACCGACTCCAAACGTCGCAATTATGGCCCATGGGATTGGCGGCCATAACGGGAGGATTTATCCTCTATGCCGGGCGATACAAGTTTAACAATTATTTACTGGGAGATATTTATGTTCAGAGTTCAGGCAGCAGTTTGCCCGGCATCCGCGCCGCGCTAATCGCTGGCGCGGCCGTTATGGCCGCTATTTGCACCGCATATTGCGGACCCATCTCGTTTGTTGGACTCATTGCACCGCACGCCGCACGAAAACTCCAACGTACCGAAGCCCACGAAAAAACTATATTCCCCACCGCCATATCCGGCATCCTGCTAACCGTGGCTTCTGATTTCATCGCCCACTACGCCATCCCGGATTTCTCTTTACCATTAAACGCTGTACTTTCCCTGCTGGGGGCTCCTGTAGTTTTTGTTATTCTTCTTCGTAAAAACCCAATAAACTAAATCATCGCAAATAATAGCGAAACCAACATCAATGCAACCAAAATTGGTTTCATTACCTAATTTTTAAATCCCGGATCTACCCTATAAAAAGTTAATCAGCTGTAACTAAGCACCCAGTAACCCGTCACTCCAAATGCTCCACGCGGATGATATTCTCAATTTGGTAATCGATGATTGGATCGTATTCTACCTTCAAATCGTGCCCGTAAATGCTTCCAAACGCCTGCCAAAACAAGGCTTCCCCAGTTCCCCGGTAGTTCTTCATGATCGCCCAACTCGTCTTACCCGTTTCCCTGTGCAGTAACTTCATCAACACCTGACCCTCGCCGATGGTAAGATTCTTCAATTGATCCATGTACAATTCCTTCAAGCTCGCTTCGCACTCTTTGATGTACTTTTTCTTTGCTTTCTTGTCTGTAATCGTATTCAACTTATCCTCCATCGCCTTCATTTTCAACGCCGCCATCTTGGCGTAGGGCAATGTCTTCTTCACCCTGCGCTTTAACGTTAAGTAATTCTGCTTCTTCTCCTCGTCCATGCTTGTGGTAATCAAAATGGGATCCATGCGCTGGTAATCTTCAACCACCAACGTGTCGGGAGGATTTTTTCCATTGCCGATTTTGGAAACCGTAGGCGCCTCCGGCAAAACCACCTTCTCTTGTGCCAATAACGGAGTTGATACCCCAATAAAACTTATAATTAGCAGCACCAAGGTAGATTTAGCCATTCCCGAAACCCCTGATCCCGTCTTTTCATCCCCTTCCGGGCTTCCGTTCATTCCTCCTTGATCGTTGTTTTTTGTATACTTGGGCCGAAGAGAAACAAACCCTATGGCACCTCCAATCACCAATGCCAACGATATCATCTGTGCTTGCGAAAAAACCATAGTCCCTAAGGTATACAAACTGTCCCCATGTTCGCGAATTAATTCGATGATAAAGCGCTCCAATCCGGCGAAAATCATATAGACCGAAAACAACCTGCCCGGCTGCCAATCCTGCTTCCTGCCCCAAAACCACAATACAGCGAACAATCCCATGGCCATCAATGCTTCGTACAGCGGAGTGGGATAAACCGGCACCGAAAGTTGGTAGGCATATTCATCCAATGATCCTGGAATGTATTCCATGTCCGGACCCGCATCTCGACCCAAAACATTGTTGGGATATTTATACGCCCAGGCCCAATCCGGCAACCCCGGATTTGGTTTTAAATTAGCAATGCCCCAATCGCCGTCTCCAGAGAAATGACAGCCGAATCGGCCAATACCGTAACTCAACATCATACCCGGACCGCCTGCGTCCAATACCGACTTCCAAGGTAATCCTTGGGAACGAGCATACAACAACACCCCGGCACCCCCGCAAATCAACCCGCCGTAAAACGTCCAACCGCCTTGCGTCATCATCATCCCTACCAATCCATCGCGTTTCAATCCTTCCAAAAACCAGTCCCAATTCTCCACCAAATGAAACAATTTAGCACCCAAAAAACCACTCGCCAAGGCAACCATCGTTACCGAACCCATTAGGGCTCCCGCAGGCATCTGAACCAGCGCTTCCACCCTGGGCATAGCCCTTTGTTCTTTGTCTTTTCTCCAAGTACTCCAAACCGACCAACCCAACAACCCCAATCCCAACCACCAATTTCCCTCCGAAGTAAAAACATGATCCGGGGGTGAGAACTGAGAATTACTGCTAGCCTCCACCAACAAGTACAGGATTTTGTACCCAAAAATAAACGACATAATCCCATTGATTGCATACTCGCTTTTTGCCATGGGTTTGCCTTGTTGACTTTCCATGGGTACGGTTGGGAAAATTCCTTGTTTAGACTTTCGATCAAACTCTTGCTTGAACGCCCAATAAGCAGCGCCTATGGACAGGGCTACAAAAAATCCAAACGTATTAACAACCTTTAAAAATGGCAGCTGCAATCCCGTTAGGTAATAAACAAAATGGTAAATGGTAGCAAACACAGGTGCAAATTACAACACAGAAACCGTACTCCGTGTTATCCCTGCATAATCAAATGCAGCAGACACCCAACCCTCGGAGGTTATTTCGGATAATTCAACGGTAACCAAGGTATTCACTAGCAATGGATCATAGGGTGTAGCTACCTTGATATAATTATCGGTAAAGCCAAACATCCAACCGCTTTTCTCTTCTTCCTCAAACAAAACTTCGCGATGCGTTCCTAAGTGTTCCCGATAAAAATTCAATCGTTTTTTCTCGCTTAATCCACGCAATCGTTCCCCACGCTCCATGCGTACTTTCACGGGCACTACCTCTTTCATTTTCTTGGCGGTGGTATTGGCCCGTTCGCTGTAAGGGAACACATGCAAATAGCTCACGTCCAATTCGTTGATAAATGTATACGTATCCAAAAAATGCTCTTCTGTTTCCCCTGGAAAACCTACAATTACATCCACTCCGATTCCACAATGCGGCATCAACGATTTAATATAGCCAACACGATCCGCGTACAATTCGCGTTCGTAACGTCTACGCATTCTACCTAAAATTTCGTTGTTTCCACTTTGCAAGGGTATATGAAAATGAGGCACAAACTTGTTGCTTTTTGATACAAATTCTATGATTTCGTTGGTTAATAAATTGGGTTCGATGCTGGAAATTCTAAAGCGTTCTATCCCTTCAATCCCGTCAATAGCCTGAACCAAATCGTAAAAGTTCTCGCCCATTCCGGCTCCAAAATCTCCCAAATTCACACCAGTAAGAACTACTTCCTTGGCTCCGGTTAAAGCCGCTTTTTCCACCAATGACACCGTTTCTGCCACCGTTCCACTTCTGCTTGCACCTCGTGCCAATGGAATGGTACAAAAACTGCAGAAATAATCGCAACCGTCTTGTACTTTTAAAAATACTCGGGTTCTATCGCCGGTACTAAAACCGGGTACAAATTGATTTACTTCTTTGATTGGCGCATTGTAAACCCTCACTTTTGGTTCTTTTACCAACCCGTGCAAATGATCCAGCAATTGAAATTTCTCTGCCGCACCCAACACCATATCTACCCCCGGGATGCCAGCAATTTCCTGCGGCTTCAACTGCGCATAGCAACCAATCACCACCACATACGCTTCCGGATTTTGCTTTAAAGCCTCCCGCACAACCTTTTTGCACTTTCTATCGGCATGGTCGGTTACAGAACACGTATTGATCACATACACATCCGCGGCTTCCTGAAATTCAACCTTTCGAAACCCGCCTTGTATCATTTGCTGACCAATAGCACTGCTTTCGGCAAAATTCAATTTGCAACCCAACGTGTAAAAAGCAACCGTATTAGCCATGTTTCTTAAGGCAGCAAAGATAATTAAAGAAAATCTTCTCTTATTAAAAGACCATACAAAACTCCAAGGACCAGGTTCCGATGAACTTCCCGGTACCGGTAACAGGCAACACACCGGCGGGTTGACCTTGACCGTCCACCTCAGGCAGTTTAAAACTCCGTCCCCCCATATCCGAGCCGTTGTCTGATCGAGGATTCATGTTCATTACAGATCCTTTGAGGTTGATATTATACCCCATGGAATATCCCCGAAACTGATACCCTATAACCCCTTGAACGTCAAACCGCGTAAACGGTAAATTCTGCCATGATTTCAAATAAATGTCCTTGTAAAATGGCTCTTTGTTGGGCCCAACATACAATTTGGACTGCAACAGCCACGAGGGTTGTAAGCCAAACTGCAAGTTTCGTTTTTTTTCATCCCCGGAACTGCTCAATCGGTATTGTGCCAACAAAGGAAAATCCATGGTCACCAAACCAATTTGGGAATATGCAGAATTGGACACGCTGTCCAGCAGTTTTGCATTGGCAAAATTGCCTCCCCGCAAACGCAAATCAATACCCGTCTGCCATCCCCAATTGGACCTGCGCTTGTCTGGCCTTTCTATATAAACACCTGTCATGAACCCTACCGAAGGTCGAGGATTCTGCAACTCACCTGGAATAAAACTATTGATCGCCAATCCCATTTTCAACCCATAATTGGTGGGATTGCGCCATTCTTCATCGGCGTTTGATCCGTCTACGGCCTGACCCTGCAAGGTTGATATACCTACCACCAAAAAACCCATCCATAAAAAATAACCTACCCAACTCCGGGAAATACGCTGCACAGAAGGCGCATTTTCAAGGGTAGAATGTACGATGGCTTTCATGGCTACATTAACATTTTATTTTCGCAAGAGTTTTAAATCGTTTTTCCCTTCAAAGCTACTGCAATTGCCTGATCCATAAGTCTCTCAGCGAATGGACGGGTGTAATCGTTTAAACGAGTAACCGCATCCAATATTGCATTTCGATCCGAAGAATTTTCCTCAATTAGACCCTTAAGCTGTGAGATTCGTTGCTCAGTACCCTGCAATTCTTCCGCATTCAGCATGGCTTGATTTTTTTCAATAAATCGTTCGGCCGTATACACCATCTGCTTTCCTTCGTTGTATGCCTCTTGAACCATTCGTTTTTCAACATCTTCTTTGGCATGCACAAATCCATCCATCAGCATTTGTTCTACTTCCTGGTCCGTTAGCCCATACTGCGGTTTAATTTCGATATCCTGGCTTACGCCGCTGCGCAATTCCTTGGCTCTAACTGTTAATAATCCATTGGCATCCAACACAAACGCCACCTGAATTTTTGGAAATCCGGCAGGCATGGCAGGAATGTTGGTCAATACAAACTCACCCAATTTTCTATTTTCCGAAACCAATTCGCGCTCCCCCTGGAAAACAGCTACCCGCATATTGACCTGTCCGTCTACGGATGTGGTATATTCACGAGCAACCTTGAACGGTATTTTGGTATTTCTTGGGATCAACACGTCCATCAGCCCCCCCGCCGTTTCTATTCCTAGGCTCAAAGGTGTAACATCCAACAGCAGGACATCGCTTCGGTTCCCACTCAACACATCGGCTTCAATGGCCGCTCCCAGTGCCACAACTTCGTCGGGATTGATATCGGCATTCACGTTGGCAAAGCCCATTTCCTCGCGTAAAAATTGCTGTATCAGCGGAAAACGAGTGCTACCTCCCACCAAAACTACTTCATCAATTTGTGGGGCCGATAAGCCTGCATCCTTGAGCGCTCTATGCACCGATTGTTTAGTTTTAGCGATTATTTCGTGGGTGCATTCGCACAAATCTTCGTAAGTTAATTGCAAGGGTGCAACTGCCTGAGCATCCTCCGAAGGTGCTTCCCCTGACTCCGCATCCCGAACTTGGAATAACCGCGAAGCTGAGTTCCACCACAACATGCTGCGGTACGCTTTCCCGGTATGCGTACATACCCATCGCTTGGCCTGTTCTGCCGCAATCCGCATGGACTGCATCGCCGCTGAATCCGCTTGTTGATACAACATGCTTAATGAGGGATTGTCAGCCAACCATTTATCGATGATGGACCGATCCAAATCATCGCCCCCCAAAGCCGTATCGCCGTGGGTACTCAACACCTCAAACACCCCATCTTCCATACTCAATACCGAAACATCAAACGTACCCCCTCCTAAATCGTAGACCAAAACGTGCTTCGATGCCGATCCTAAATTCGAAGTTTCAGCCCCCGCACTTTCTGCGGCATTTGCCGCTTCCGCCAATCCATAAGCCAAACTGGCCGCCGTGGGTTCGTTGATAATTCTCAACACCGAAAGTCCGGCAATTTTCGCCGCATCGCGCGTTGCTTGTCGTTGACTGTCATTAAAATACGCAGGCACCGTAATCACCGCTCCCGATATATCCGCATCCAAAGCAACCTCGGCCTTTTCCTTCAATCGTTTTAAAATGATGGCGCTCAATTCAATGGGCGTATAATACCTGCCGTCCACCAAAATCCGAACCAATTGGTCGTTGTTATCGTCGATGATTCTATACCCCAAATGTTCCGTAATATGTTGAACATCGGCATAACTTCTTCCTAGCAAACGCTTTACAGAAAATATAGTACGCTGAGGATCCGTAACCAAACCACCCTTGGCCTCTATCCCTACCACGGGTTCCGCGCCGGGCGGCAATGCCACAATGGAAGGAATCAGTGCCCCCCATCGATCTTGAATGATTTCGGCCTTACCCGATTGCGGATTCACCCAAGCAACCAAACTGTTTGTAGTACCCAAATCGATACCCACCGCGATGGATTTTTTTGGCACAGTCTCCTCCTTCATCAATCCCCCCGATGCAACGTTTATCTTAATCTTGGCCATGCTAACTGCAAAAATACATCATTCCCCATCGGCAAACCCAAAACATCGCTTTCCACCCTGCTATTTTCTATGAATTTATTCAAAACCTATACAAAGTAGGTGGGATTCCTGCCACTACTATTCATGACGATTTTTTGACAATTCAAATAACCCTACTGGCGCTATCAGAAGTAATTTTGCACCACCATAAAACCATGAAAAAGATTGCATTGTACTTATCAGCGGGAATTACACTCGCCACCGTAAACACAGCAGTTGCGCAAGAAGCAGACACCGTGACCATGGGTGCCAACTACGCCAATGCTGTCTATTTCAACCTTCGCACAAGGGATAAGGTTACTGCCCCTGTAAACCAATGGCATTTGGCACATACCACCGTTACTCGGGACAATTGCCTTCGAATCAACCACATGTCAGGGTTTGAAGTATATGCGTATCCCAACGGAGACAATTCCCAATTCGCTACCATGGATACCACCGGTTGGAAAACTTGGAGGAAATTCTACAACGATATCCACGAACACGAAAAAGGTGCCTTTAACCAGCAAAATAATTCGGCCAACATGTGGGACTTCAGCTGGGGTGTGTACGACCCCAACACCAAAGAAGTAACCGGAGACTCTTTGTATTTACTAGTTGCCGCCAATCCTGGAATGCCAACCGTGTACATGAAATTCATGCCCATCAAACAGACTGTTAGCGGTGACTTCATTTACCGCATTGCAACTTTGGACGGCTCTACCGACAAAACAGATACCCTGTTTCAGGCCGATGGAAAAAATAAAAGCTACAAATACACCCACTTTCTGAACGGCAAAGTAACTCCTGAGCCCGACAGGAACGAATGGGACTTGCTTTTCACCCGTTATCCAGCACCAACTGTACCTCCAGGCGGTGGAACTCCCGTGATGTATCCAACCATGGGCGTAGAAAGTAAACGAGGAGCCCGCGTATCCAAAGTTACCTACGTGAGCTGGACCGATTATTACGATTTCTGGACAAAAGCACTTACCACATTAGATTCCGCCTTCACGCCGGGAAATTCCATGTCCTTAAGCAAAGATTTAACCAAAATTGGTGGCGATTGGAAGTCGTTTAACAACAGCACCGGCAGATGGACCATACAAGACCAATGGGTATATGTAGTAGAATCAGTAAGAACCGACCCAGGGGGGAACGATACCGCCATTTATTTTGTGAACTTCACTGGATTTTCTGGTGCCTCCAAAGGTCAAATAATTTTCAATTCAGGAATTTTGTCAAGAATTCCAGGAAGTGTAATCAAGCAAAACACCATCGATGCAAAGGTTTACCCCAATCCTGCCAAAGAATCAATCTTTGTAAAATTGCCCGAATCCAACCTTAATACGCAGGCGATGATCGTTGATGCTCAAGGTAAAACGTTGCTTTCAACGCAATTGACTTCTCAAGACAATACCTATTTTCAGTTGAATACCCAATCACTATCCGCTGGAATGTACATATTAAAACTGCAAGACAACGCGGGTAATTCCAGCAGCTTCCGCTTCGTTAAACAATAAATAAATTAGATTCTCAATACAATGCGCAAACTGGCAGGGATAGGATTGGCAATGATGCTTGTCTCTGCCGGTTGGTGCCAAACCGAATCCAGCACCCCCGATTCGGCACAAGCAGACCGCATCGATCCCGTTATCATTACCGGCGATGCAGGTGCAAGAAAAACCTCAGACTTACCGTTCAATGCCTACGTAATCGGCAATAAAACCATCAAAGAAATGGCAGCCCAAAATTTGGGCGATGTTCTAAAATACCAGTCCAACATCTTGCAATCCCAAGATCCCGTGCTAGGAGCTGGAATTTCCATGCAAGGCCTGGGTGGACAATCCGTTAAAATATTGGTGGATGGAATCCCCATGATCGGTCGATTGAATGGAAATATCGACATAAGTCAACTGCTAGTGAGCCAAATCGAACGCATTGAAATTATCGAGGGGCCCATGAGTGTAATGTACGGTTCCGATGCGGTAGGTGGAGTGGTCAACATCATTACCAAAAGCCCAAAACACACCCAATTCCAAGGCAATTCCTACCAAGATGCAGTTTCCAACACCAACGCCGATGCATCCCTTACGTTGGCCAAAGGAAAAAACACCATAGGAATTCATGCTGGCAGACAGTATTTTGGTGGTATTGATTTCGATTCCACAACAAGAAGCTTCAACTGGAAACCCAAAACTAAAATATTGGGGGGCGTGGAATGGTCGATCCGAAACAAAGACAAAATTCACCACCGCATTCGACTAAATTATTTCAACGAACAACTTCTCGATCGATCCAATGCCGAATTCAATTTGGTTTCGATCACAGGGTACAACAACCGATTTTTCACCCACCGAACCGATTTCTCCCAGCACACATTCATCAAATCGGGATTGCGCAACAACGAAGGAGGCGATTTGCTGTCCTTTCAGTTTTCAAACGGATTAAATAGCTACACCCGCTACAACCAATTGTGGAAGCGGAACTTGGTAACAGGATTTGAAGAATTAAGCAATCCCAACGACATGGATACAACGGTTAATGTACAATGGAATTCCCGCGCTGTAGTATCCTATAAACCCTCTAAAAAAATGTTATGGATTGGAGGGTACGAAGCAAATATTGAATCCCTTACCGCAAACCGGGTGGCAAGTCAAAAACCAATCACCGATATCGGCGCTTATGCCTCTTTGGAATATAAACCGGTGCAAAAATTAAGTATTCGACCTGGGGTTCGACTTATTTACAACAGCATGTTCGGTAGATCGCCTTGGCCAACGGTGTTAGGTCCCGGTTGGAAATTAGCTCCCGTAATCCCATCCTTGCAAATGAGGTACTCCGTAACCCAACACAGTACATTCAGAGCCTCAATCGCTCAAGCCTTTCGTTCACCAACCATCAAAGAATTGCATTTTCTATTTGTGGACATCAATCACAACGTTCGCGGGAATCAAGATTTACAACCCGAATTAGCCAACAGCATTCAGGGCAGCTTCGATTATCGGCATAAAATAACCACACAACAAGGAGCCACCTTTACGCTTAAAGGATTTCATAACCGAATTAGCAACCAAATTCAGTTGGGATTGGTAGATGCAACGGCACTAATGTACAAGTACATCAACATTGGTAAAGCCCAAAGTTACGGCGGAAGTTTAGAGGTTCTCTACAGCAGTAGCAGACTTAACCTAAATATTGCCGGCACCCAGGTATTTTCCAACACATGGATTACCGATACTTCCAAGGTCAATGCTTGGAATACCTTGCAATGGAGTTTTTCAGGCACCTACGCTTTTCCAGAACAACACATCCAAATTCAATTGTTTGGAAGATACAGTGGCCGAAATTTTATATTAACCCCCGAAGGAAATTCCTTTGAAATTGACCCGTATGGATTGATCGACGTGAGTTTTTCGAAAACTTTCACCCCGAAAAAAGCCAATTGGGAACGTAGATCCATTCAACTTCAAGGCGGAATCAAAAATGTGTTGGGAGTAACCCAAATCGCCGGCGCTGCTATTACTGGGGGAGTGCATGGAAATAATTCCGGTACGATGAACATTGGAACCGGTAGAAATCCTTTCTTATCCTTAAATTTGCAATTCTAATGATGGGAAGTCTCATGCGAAGCGTTTTCTGGGGTTTAATCTTATGGACGGTTGCCGTTTTTCAGGCATGCGAAAAACCAGAACCTTTGTATACAGCACCCGTGGCTTCCAAAGGGCTGCAAATCCAGTCCTTCGCGATGGGAGAAAACTACGAAAATCAACTGTTTTTTAAATTTTCTACCCAGCAATTAAACAGCAGTGCTCACGGTAATTGGCATTTGGGATTCTCGTCTTTTGGACAAAAACCGCACATTATCGTCAACGGTGGAATCAACGCCTATTTTTCGGTAGCTCATTTTTCCACCAACGATTTTAAATCCATCGCTACCAAAAACGATTTGGCTGGTGCACAATGGAAATACGACGATCCCTCCGGGTCTTTGGACTCATTAGCCTTTGGTACGTGTTACTCTGAGCAACTTCCCAGCGGAGAATATTCAGTGAAAAGTGGAATTTTTGTTGTGGATTTGGGCGCTAATTCGGCAGATAGCATACGGTACGTAAAGGTTAAATTGAATACCATCGTTGGTGGTGCCTACAACTTTCAGTGGGGTTACCTCCACGATGCGAGTCCTAGAAAATCGGTTCAAGTTAAAATAAATACCGATTTCAACTATGCCTATTACAATTTCCACACGGAATCCATAGTCCAAAACGAACCCGTCATTAGCAAAAATTGGGACATCGTGTTTACTACCTACAAAGACGCGGTGCCCGATGACAAAGGCGTGATCTATCCCTATGTTATCCGAGGGGTGATGATCAATCCGAGGTACGTAGAGGTGGCCGAAATCAACCATATTTCGTTCAACGAAATTAACCGCGTGGATGCAGAAAAAACAAAATTCACAAAGGTCATCGACGAAATTGGATACGATTGGAAATCCTACGACCAAGCCGCAGAGCGATACACCATTGTTCCTAAAAAGAATTACCTCATCAAGACAGCAGACGGCAACATCTTCAAAATGAGGTTTTTAGACTTCTACAACGATCAAGGCATCAAAGGATTCCCAAAATTAGCCTGGGAGTTGATTCCCTAATTCTGCGATATACCTCAGGGTTTTCTCGTTAAAAACACTTGGATTTTTGATTCAATCCTTCTAATTTGCTATTCATACAATAGCGAAAATTGGATAATCGCGTGGATTTCCAGCGCTGTTGTGCCTCAACCTATTTAATCTACAAACCATGAGCAACAAAAAATCCGACAAAGGGAAATTGTACCACAAACTTCACCAGCTTCAAAAAAGGGTAACGCGAATGAATCTAAACGAAGGCCATAGCGCCGATAAGTTTGCCGTTCGCATGTCGAGAATTAGAACGTTGATCGAAGGAATTCGAGGCAAAGGCAAAATGAAAACGGTGACGGAATTATGACACAACTCTAGGCAATTGCCGATAAATTTCCTGACTTCTTTTGGTTAGAATGGGGTAATTTTGCACCCTCATAATAATCCATGAAAAGAACGCTTGCTTTCGTCTTTTTTAGTACTATTTACATACTTGCAGTTACGGCTCAGAACCAGCCCGGAACCTCAGGATCTGATGCATCCCATGCGGGGCACATGCACGGCTTGCAATCCGCTCCCGGAGGTCGAGTGGGCGATTCTATAACCCACACTTCCCCCAGCGTAAATCATAGGCATGGGGCGTCCAAGAATGAACCCTTAGAATCCAGGTCTGTTGCCGAATCGCATTTGAAAAATGTACGACAACTAACGTTTGGTGGCGATAATGCGGAGGCTTATTTTTCGCCCAACGGAAAGTACATCACCTTTCAGAGCAACTTCAAACAATGGGGAGTAGAATGCGATCAAATTTTTACGGCATCGTTGCAGGAATTGGGAAAAGACTCTTCTTTCAAACCGGCCATGGTGAGCACCGCGTGGGGACGAACCACGTGTTCGTACTACATGCCCAACAACAAGCATATCCTATATGCAACCACACACTATGCGAACAAAGCCTGTCCGCCCGTACCTCCATCAAACGGAGCCTACGTATGGGCCATTTATCCGGATTTCGACATTGTAGTGGCCGATAAAAAAGGCAATATCAAAAAGCGCTTGACCAACGCTCCGGGATACGACGCGGAAGCAACCGTTTCTCCCGATGGGAAAAAGATTGTTTATACTTCCACCAAAAGCGGAGATTTGGAACTATGGGTGATGGACATTGACGGAAAAAACGACCACCAAGTTACGTTTGGTTTGGGATACGATGGCGGAGCATTTTTTTCTCCCGATTCCAAAAAATTGGTTTTTCGAGCTTCTCGACCCAACACCCCGTCCGATTCGGCCAAGTATTTAGGATTATTATCCAAAAATTTAGTTGAACCCACCAACATGGAAATTTATACGGTGAATATAGATGGTTCCAATTTGCAGCAGGTTACCCATTTGGGCAAAGCCAACTGGGCCCCTTTTTATCACCCATCGGGCAAAAAAATCGTTTTTTCGTCCAACCACCACAGCAAACGCGGTTACAACTTCGATTTGTTTATGATCAACGAAGACGGCACCGGATTGGAGCGCATTACCAACGAGAGTATTTTCAACGCGTTCCCCATGTTTTCTCCAGACGGCAAGCACCTGATTTTTAGCTCCAACCGCAACAACGGCGGGGGAAGAGACACCAATTTGTTCATCGCCGAATGGGTGGACTAACAACCCTATGCTTACCAAAACACGGGCTATTGTAATACGAAAAACACCGTATACGGATAACTCCGCCGTATTACAATTGTTTACCGAGCAATCGGGTTTGCTCTCCTTTCTTGTGCAGGGAATACATGGCAAATCGGCCGTCAGCAAAAAATCAGGTTCCTCCTCCCAAAGCTCCGTCAATGTAAGTAAATCGGCATTGTACCAACTCAGCAACGTAGTAGAAATCATTTACCACTACAAACCGGGTTCCATACAACGCATCAAGGAAATTTCGTTGCTATCGGGTTGGGGACTGGCCTCAACTCCCCTGCACGATCAAGTTCGCTGGTTCGTTTTGGAAATTCTTCAGTTGGCATTGCAACACGAACAACCCGAACAAGATTTATTTGAGGTAGCCGCCTCTGTGTTTGAACGATTAAATGCGGGCGAAAAGCACGTCAACAATTTAATCATTACCACGATGCTGCAATTTTCCGAAGCTATGGGATTTCAGTTAGAAATTAGCGATGAAACACGCTCCATGGGCTTCGACATCCAATCGGGCAGTGCTGCCGGCAGAATTTCAACACCCGCCACCACCATCACCCCTGCCGAAATGCAAGTATTGCATTCTTTGATTCAAGACAGTGCGTCCACTCAAGGCAATGCAGAAATCAGAAAATCGCTGTTCCAAAAATTAGCTCAATTCCTCACCCTACACGGCCTCCACGGCAAACCCCTTCTCTCGCTAGAAATACTCAGGGAAATTTAAGCAACCTTAAAATGGATGCGAATTTTGAGAAGCAAAAGTTTTCAAATTTGCTTCTGACAAGGCTACCCCAACAAAAAGTGGGTGGCGGTGCCTGAATTCTGTTGCAGTAGAATGTGTTTGGTGGAATGCCAATCCCTTGGCAATACATCCCCTACCGCACCCAGGGTATTTTGAGGATGGTACACACTCAACAATTCCAAATTCTCCGTAATCTCTACGTGAAGACCCAATGCCTGTAAATCGCGCTCCAACGGCTGGTGTCGGTTTTCCTTGTTATCAATAACACATCGAAATTCTATTGCCGAATTTTGCATCAAATTCACACGGACCTTGCTGTTCGCCATCGCCGTAAAAATATCTTTGAGATGGTCCTCCGCAATAAACGTGAAATCTTGGGTGCTAATCTTTAACAATAACTGATTGCTCTTGTGGATTTTACAAGCCACCCGCAACGAGGCTCCGTCCGATGAAACCTTGGTTCCCATGGCTTCGGGGTGTAAAAACGATTTCACAAACAACGGTATCCCCTGGTTCTGCAACGGCTGTATCGTCTTGGGATGTATCACCGATGCTCCGTAATACGCCAATTCAATCGCATCGCTATACCTCAACTCAGAAATCAATTCCGCATCGTTGAATTTCCTTGGATCGGCACTCATCACGCCCGCTACATCCTTCCATATCGTGATGGATTCTGCCTGCAACATGCTGCCAAAAATCGCCGCAGAATAATCAGACCCTTCCCTACCTAACGTTGTGGTCTCCCCCGTATTCCCCCTACCAATAAACCCTTGGGTTACTACCAAATTTTTACGTGCAATGGGCAACAATCGCTTGCTAATCAATCGCTTGGTGGTTTCCCAATCCACCCGAGCATCCCGGTACCTGCTATCGGTGATGATAAAATTACGGGCATCCAACCATTGATTGCTAACGCGTTGCGACAATAAATAATTGCTTACTATTTTGGTTGAAATCAATTCTCCGTACCCAATGATTTGATCGTACAAATAATCGTAATCTTCAGCAGCAATGGGACTATCTACAAAACATTCAAGCTCTAAATAAAGATTTTTGATGTCGTTTATTCCGTACAAATCCCCCGATTCAAACAAATCGGCTAAGATAGCATCGTGGTATTCAAATACCACTGACAACGCCTCCTGGGCCTTGCCCGTTTGATGATAACAGTGCTTCACTACCTCCTCTAACGAATTGGTTGTCTTGCCCATAGCAGAAACAACCACCAACAAATCATCCCCACCGAAATCACGAATGACCGCGGCCACGTTTCTAACACCGTCTGCATCTTTCACCGATGCCCCACCAAATTTAAAAATTCTCATAGTTTCACCCCAGTCTCGTATTAATAATCGTTTATTTAACTATTTTGTTGTTGTTTTGCAAAATAAATACCTACGAGACGTAAAACTGCTATGCCGTATTCAAAACTTATTACCCTCGAACAATTTATCGTAGATCAACAATCTTTGTACAAAGATGCACAAGGATCGTTAAGTAAAATATTCCGCTCGCTGGAATTGGCAGCCAAAGTTGTAAACCGCGATGTGCGCAAAGCGGGTTTGGTGGATATTCTTGGAAATCACGGAGCTACCAACATTCAAGGCGAAGAACAAAAAAAGTTAGACGTAATTGCCAACGACGTGTTTATCGCCGCTATCAGCAGAAGCGGTGAAGTCTGCATGATCATTTCGGAAGAAATGGACGATGTTTACTACGTAGAAGGTGCAGAAAACGAAAAGTATATTGTGGCGATGGACCCCTTGGACGGAAGCAGCAACATCGATGTGAACGCCTCCATCGGCACCATTTTCTCCATCTACCTGCGAACCAACCTGAACGAAAAGCCCAACGTTTCGGATTGCCTACAAAAAGGAAAACACCAAGTAGCAGCAGGCTACTTTATCTATGGCAGCAGTACCATGTTGGTGTACACCACCGGCACCGGAGTGAATGGATTTACCCTGGACGATTCTATTCAGGAATTCTGCTTGTCGCACCCCAACATCACCACCCCCGAAAACGGCAAAATATATTCTGTGAACGAAGGAAACTTAAACGATTTCCCCGAAGGCGTTCAGGAATATGTGGCTTACTGCAAGGAAAAAGACAAACCCACGAATCGACCCTATTCGGCTCGATATATTGGCAGTTTAATTGCCGATTTTCATCGAAACTTATTGAAAGGGGGAATTTACCTGTATCCTTCCACCGAGAAATCGCCCAACGGTAAATTGAGATTGATGTACGAATGCAACCCCATGGCATTTTTAGCAGAACAAGCCGGAGGTTTAGCAAACACTGGGAACGGCAGGGTTATGGACGTAAAACCCACCGAATTGCATCAGCGAGTACCTCTGTATATCGGCTCCAAAAACATGGTAGAAAAGGTTTTGGGAATGATGGTTTCCGAAGAGCTGCAAGAAGCCCGAATGTAATTCCAGCCTCTTCGCTATTTCACCTTCAACCGCTGCCCTACGCGAATCTGATTGTCCGCAATCTTATTTAGGTATTTGATAGAATCCACGGTAACACCGTATTTCTTAGATATTGCATACAACGTTTCCCCCGGTTGAACAAAATGATAGGTATCCTCAGCCGGTGCTTCCACTTTGTTATTACCATTTAACCTCGACTCAGGAACATCCGCTCCCACCGGTTTCACATTGGGTTTTAATACCAAAATCTGGCCGGCCGATACCTCCAACATATCCAAATTATTCCATCGCGCTAAATTCAACGGCGTGGTATTGAATCGGGCCGCAATCTGCTGTAGCGTTTCTCCTTTCTGCACCTCGTACACAGAACCGCTGGCTAACATCTGCGCAGGGTTCACCGAGTTTTCTACCTTCTGTTGATTTAAAATGATATCCACCGCATTGGTGCTAACCACCGCACTTGCCGTTTTGGGGGCTTGTTCCCGTTTTTCTCTCAAATTAATAATCTCCCCAATTTGTGCTTCTTGCCCAGGCGATAGCTTATTGAGCTTGTATAAATGCTTCATTTTGATGCCATACATCTGAGATATGTCGTGCAGGCTTTCCCCTTGCTTCACCGTATGGGTTAACTCCGAAGATCGTTTCTTTTTGGGCTTTAAATAGATGATTTCTCCCGGATTAATCTGATCTCCCTGTTTGATATCGTTGTATTTATAGATTTGCCAAACTTCCAAATTGTACCTTGCCGCTAATTGCTCTGGTGTCTCCCCGGGCCTAGCCATGATGGCAGGAATGCCGTTAACGTCCGATGCCGCTACACCGTTGGGCGATGGCGTATAAAAATCCTCTCCCATCACCACCATGGAATCGAACATGGCCAATCGATACTTTTCAATTACACCGATCAGTAAATTTCCATAAGAGGGATTGGTTGCATACCCGGCCGTCCTCAGTCCATGAGCCCAGTTCTTGTAATCGGTAGAAGCCAACTCAAACAAATCCATGTATCGCTTGCTTTCGTACAAAAACAGCGAGTGATCGCGATAACTTTCGTTGGCTGTTAAGTACCCCCGAAAACATTCGTCTTTGGCATCGTCATCGGCCAAACAAAACCTCCCGGTCCAAGTAGATCTGCATTTTATACCAAAATGATTATTGCACTCTTTGGCTAGTTTGCTATTGCCGGACGCGCTTTCCAAAATCCCCTGACCCAACGTGATTGAGGCGGGAATCCCATAAGCTTTCATTTCAATCATAGCCGCTACCTTAAAACTATCGATGTAGGCTCGGGTTGTCATTTTGGGCTTCACAGCCGGTGCAGGCTCCGCCGGTGGATCTACCTGCTTTACGGTCTGTTGCGCGATGGAATCGGCCATAAAAAATAGAGAAATCACCCAGGAATATCTTCCAAATCGTGCTGCTATCGTCTCAAATTTCCGCATGAACCCCCAAAATTAACCATTACTCATACAACGCACGAAAAAGGTTATCAAGTAGTCATCGTATCGAACAATTTTCTATGCACAACGGAAACCAACAACTTTGAACCCACCAAAACACGGACTTTCAAGAAAATATCCGATTTTTGTAAAACGATGCTAAAACGATTGGGTTTATTGATTGCCTTATTCATTGGAATATTAGGATTGCAAGCGGCCGGTTTCCCCAAACCAACTTTTACCGCAAGTTTTTCGAAAAATTCAGCCAAAGCTGGAGATATCGTTGAATTGATCATACGGTTTGATGTGGCTGCCGGATTTCATGTATACAGCGAAAAATCAGATTGCCCTGAAGACGATGGGCCGATAAGAGCTAGCATCGACTTCTCACCAAACAACAGTTACCAACTCGTAGGGAAATTCTATGGAGTTGGCGATCGAATGGTGAAAGAAACCGAAGTGTTTAATTGCGCAACCGGGGAATTTACGGGCAAAGGAGAATTTAGACAAAAAATAAAGGTACTGAAATCGATTCCTGCCGGGGGAATTGAGATGATTTTCAACGGTCAGATTTGCAACGAAGGCGGTTGCGATAATATAAGAAACGTAAAAATTTCAAGTCCGTCATTGTCCGTTGCAGGCAGTATTGAATCCAGTTCCACTGCCACCTCCGGTACTCCAACAAGTACGGATGGTTCTAAAGCGAATCCGGCAATTACCGAGGGATCGGGCATCGTTAACCCCGATACCAACAGCACCAACGCTACAGCAGTAACAACACCAGGTTCAGGATTATCTACCACAGCAGCCTACAAAACATGGAAGGCCGGCGATAAGAAAAAATTCCAAGGCAAATCGGTGAAAGACGGCAACGCCAACGAAGATGGCGATAGCTATTGGGGATTGTTCTTACTGGCTTTCATCAGTGGATTGGCAGCCTTGTTAACCCCTTGCGTATTCCCTATGATCCCCATGACGGTGGCGTTTTTTATCAAAAGCAACAACAACCGGGCGGCTGCGATCCGCGACGCGTCGGTATTCGCGCTTTCCATCATTGCTATTTACACCGTGTTAGGAACCATTACCGCAATGGTTTTCGGGCCCCAAGCAGCCAATTGGTTAAGTACCCATTGGATTCCAAACCTGTTTTTCACCGTAATATTCCTGGTATTTGCTGCGAGTTTCTTTGGTGCGTTTGAAATAGTCTTACCCGCGTGGATCGTAAATAAAATGGACTCTAAGTCCAACGGCGGAGGTATTGCCGGTTCATTTTTCATGGCCATCACCATCGCCTTGGTATCGTTTTCTTGCACCGGTCCAATTGTGGGTACAGTACTGGTAGAAGCAGTGCACGGCGGTGCAGGTCGACCCATAGTTGGAATGTTTGGATTTTCATTAGCCTTTGCATTGCCCTTTGGTCTGCTGGCTATGTTCCCCAACCTAATGAAGAATTTGCCCAAATCGGGCGGCTGGTTGAACAGCGTTAAAGTGGTTTTGGGATTCATCGAAGTAGCTTTTGCCTTGAAATTCCTCAGTATTCCCGATCAAACCTACCATTGGGGCATATTGGATCGCGAGATTTATTTAGCCCTCTGGATTGTGATTTTCACCCTGCTGGGCATGTACTTGTTGGGAAAATTAAAATTCCCACACGATTCGGAAGTTCCACATATCAGTATCCTGCGTTTGTTTCTTGCGATTGCTTCCTTCTCCTTTGTGGTATACATGCTTCCTGGCATGTGGGGTGCTCCTCTAAAAGGACTGGCCGGATACATGCCTCCTTTATCTACCCAAGATTTTAACAGCAACCTAAAAGCATCCAAATCCGGTGAAGGCAACATTGCCAATCCACCCAGTTACACCAATACCAAATTGCATATCCCACACGATATCGCAGGATATTTCGATTACGACGAAGCACTAACTGCAGCCCGTACGTTAAACAAACCCTTGTTCATTGATTTCACAGGACATGGGTGCGTAAACTGCCGAAAAATGGAAGAAAAAGTATGGTCCGATCCCGCTGTACTGAAAATGCTGAAAGAAGATTTTGTGGTTGTGAGTTTGTACGTAGACGACAAGAGCATTTCGCTCCCTTCGAACCAACAGTTCACCACCTCATCCGGTCAAAAAATCACCATGCTCAGTGATAAAAACGCTTACATCGAGGAAGCCTATTTTGGCCAAACTACGCAGCCCCTGTATTGCATCATCGATGGAAACGAAAATCTACTTGAACAGCCTTTAGGTGCGGATTACTTCCAATTTAAAATAGATCCATTCCGCGACTTTTTGGCGAATGGGAAAAAGAATTTCAATTCCAATAAACAATAGTTACTTTTCCAAATTAGCATGGATTCCATCAGCAACATCAAGCGTCATTTCAAAGAAGCACGGTCCATTTTAGACCAGTTTCTAAGCGATGAGCAGCAATTAACCCACATTGCTAATGCCGCACAGTTAATGATCACTTCCCTAAAAAATGGAGGTAAAATTTTATCGTGTGGAAACGGTGGAAGTCACTGCGACGCCATGCACTTTGCCGAAGAATTAACCGGTAGATACAGAAATAATAGACCCGGGATTGCAGCAATCGCCATCGCGGATCCTTCGCATCTTTCCTGCGTGGGCAACGATTACGGTTACGATTTTGTTTTCAGCAGATACGTGGAAGCTTTGGGGAAACCCGGCGATATTTTATTAGGAATCAGTACATCCGGCAACAGCAAAAACATTGTGAATGCGATGGAAACCGCGCAACAGATTGGCATGAAGACCATTGGACTAACCGGTAAAGACGGAGGACTAATTCGATCTCTCTGCGATATTGAAATTCGAGCACCCCACTCCGAATTTGCAGACAGAGCCCAAGAAATACACATTAAAGTCATCCACAGCCTGATAGACGCTATCGAAATCGGATTAGGATACCAATAATTCAACGCAATAATTTCGGAATATTGCCGTAATATTGTTACCGATGAATTTTATTGGAATTATTGGATTTATTACCATTTTAGTCCTGGCATTTGCCTTATCCAACAACCGCAAAGCAATCAATTACCGAACCGTGGGCGTAGGTCTGCTCATGCAAATATTATTGGCAGTCTTTATTTTAAAAACTAGTTTGGGGAAGTCGGTTTTCCTTTTTCTCGGTAAAATCGTCCAAAAACTGTTGATGTTTTCCGATAAGGGTGCTGAGTTTGTCTTTGGACCCTTGGCCAGGGATAAAGCCATGGCCGATACCTTCGGACAAAATTTCATTTTCTTTTTCCGCGTAATTCCTACCATCATTTTTGTTGCTGTATTGGTGAAGATATTTTACCACCTCGGAGTATTGCAATGGATCATCGAGCAAGTCGCCCGATTCATGAATAAAACCATGCGCGTAAGTGGCAGCGAATCGTTAAGCAATATTTCCTCCGCATTTGTTGGACAAGTAGAGGCGCAATTAATGATTGGACCCTACGTAAAAGGCATGACCATGAGCGAATTATTGGCCAGTATGAGTGGATCCATGGCTTGTATTGCCGGAGGCGTTATGGCCACCTACATTGCATTAGGCATTGATGCTTCCAGCTTACTGGCTGCCAGTATCATGGCTGCACCTGGAGCTCTGGTTATTTCTAAAATTGTATGGCCAGAAACAGAACCCAGCGAAACCACGGGTGAAGTAAAATTGGAAGTCAAAAAAGAAAATGCCAACCTCTTGGATGCCATCAGTCAAGGTGCCGCCGAAGGTCTTGGCGTTGCACTAAACGTGGTGGCCATGCTCATCGGATTTTTAGCATTAATTGCCTTTGTAGACTTTTTATTGGGTCAATTAGGTTCCGCCGCTGGTCTATCCAATTTATCATTGGAATGGCTTTTGGGCTACGTATTTTCGGGCTTTGCCTGGATTATGGGTGTACCCTCCACGGATATCCATGCTGTTGGCGGATTGATGGGCACCAAATTAGTTGTAAATGAATTTGTGGGCTATTTAAAACTCAAAGACATACAATCTTCCTTGCAACCCATCAGCGCTACCATTGCCACTTTTGCATTGTGTGGATTTGCAAATTTCAGTTCCATTGCCATCCAAGTAGGAGGAATTGGTAAAATCGCTCCCAGCAGACGAACCGATTTAGCAAAATTGGGCTTCAAAGCACTGTTGGTGGGTACTTTGGCCAACTACATGAGCGCTACCATAGCTGGACTTATGTTGCAATTCTAAGTTGTTGTAAGGAATTGGGTGATGCTATACATCTATACATCCACCCACACATTCACCCAACCTTCGTCGAAGTTGGCGTTGAATTTCTTATAAAATTCAATGGCCGGAGTATTCCAGTCCAAGACCTGCCATACCAAGCGCTTGTACTGTTTCTCTTTGGCAAACTGGATACAAGCTTCCAACAATGCTCGTCCGATTCCCTGCCCGCGCATGGACTCTTCTACCACCAAATCTTCCAAGTACAGGGTGATACCTTTCCAAGTGGAATACCGTAAATAACAGATAGACATACCGCACACTACACCATTCACCTCAGCAACCCACGCTATAGCCACCGGATTCTCGGAGAACAATGCATGGTGCAGCATGGATTCCGTTGCAATAAATTCTTGTGGCGCCTGCTCGTATTCGGCCAACTGACCAATCAACAAATGGATGGACGAAACATCCTCTACTTGAGCAGGGCGAACAATAAACACGGTAGAAATAAAAAATTACAATTACAAAATTAGCGAATCGCTAACTTCAAAGTTTTGGTGGCATCGCCACTCTTAACTTGCACGAAATAAACTCCTTTGTCCAACATAGCATCGGCAACATCGATACGGATTCTTCCGGAGGCATAGTCATTTTTGGTTAGACCATACGAATAAACCGTTTTACCCAAAACATCGTTGATGATAATTCCTGCTTCTGGATATTGTGCTTCGGAAAATGCTAAATTGACGTAAAAATGAGACCCGGTAACAGGATTGGGCGTAAGTGAAAATGAAGGGCCTACTACAGACACTGATGCTGGCGGATTATCCCCGTTTTCAAAGGACTCTGCGCGTAGCACCGGCACCAGTAATAACAACATTGCTATGGCCAGATTTTTCTTCATCAATACAAAAATAATAAAAAAAGCGCTTGTTTCCAAGCGCTTTCAAAATTTCTTTTTAATTTACTGATTAGTGAGCAGCAGGAGCAGGTGCAGCAGCAGGAGCAGCAGCAGTGTTGCTATCAGTTGCGTTAGAATCAGTAGCGTTGCTATCTGCAGGAGCGGCTACGTTAGAATCGTTGTTAGTAGCAGAATCAGCAGGAGCAGTTTCAGTTCCGTTAGAACAAGCAGCGAAAGCAAACAAAGCTACAGCTGCAAATGCGAAAGAGATCTTTTTCATTTTTTTGTTTTTCCTATTTAAGTGTGGTGCAAAAATATATTGGAAATTACAAATAGCAAAAAAAAAATAAAAAAAAATTTAAATGTCAACTAAATTAGACAAATCCAAGTAAATCAATGGTTTAAACTCGGCAAAAATAGAAATTACTATTTCAAACGGGTATTTTTTGAAACAAGTTTTCATAGAGGTTGTTCCATAATGATGAAAATCGCGGTAATTGGAGCCGGTGTAGGTGGCCTCGCTGCAGCCATTCAACTGTCAAAAAACGGTCATGAAATCCACTTGTTTGAAAGCAGCAGATCACCTGGAGGAAAATTAAAACAAATTACATTAAAAGATTATCGTTTCGACGCGGGCCCATCCCTTTTTACGCAACCCAATTGGTTGCTATCGATTCTTTCAGATAAACAAAAAACAAATTTTCCTATTATTCAATTGCAAACTATTTGTAATTATTTCTTTTCCGATAACACTCGATTCTCAGCACCAGCCTCCATCGAGGAATTTATGCAGAAAGCTTCATTAATATTTAATGAAAATCCCACCAAAATCAAACGCTATATTAACAAATACAAACAAATCTACACCGTTACAAAACCCGTATTCTTAGAAAATTCGCTGCATACATTTCGTACCTACTTTTCAAAATCCGGCTTGTATGGCATTGCCAATTTATGGCGAATCGACATGCTACGAACCATGCACCAAGCCAATTCGGCTTATTTTACCAATCCCAACCTGATTCAATTGTTCAATCGGTATGGAACGTACAACGGCTCCAATCCTTACCGTGCGCCAGCAACGCTGAATGTAATACCCCAATTGGAAATGTTAGACGGTGCGTTTCTGCCAGCCAACGGTATGTACAGCATCACAGAAACGCTTTATCAAGAAGCCTTAGACGCTGGGGTAAACTTCCATTTCAACTCCCCGGTAGAAGGTATTTCCCATCAAAATACCAAGTCGCCAGTTAATCGCAAAAAGAAAATTACCGGAATTTCTGTAAATCAAAAAACGATTCCGTTTGATGCCGTGGTAGCCAACGTAGATGCCAAATTGGTTTACAATAAATTACTAAACCATCCCGTACCCAACAAAATACAACGGGCAGAAAACAGCAGCTCGGCACTTATATTTTATTGGGGTATGAAACGAGAATTCCCCGAGTTGGATGTTCATAACATTTTTTTTAGCGATAATTATCCCCTTGAATTCAAGCATTTATTCGATACCAAAGACTTGTACCAAGATCCAACGGTTTATATCAACATAACCTCCAAACATTGCCAGTCCGATGCCCCAGCGGGCTGCGAAAATTGGTTTGTTATGATCAATGCTCCCGCAAATTATGGACAAGATTGGAACCAACTCCGAAAATTCGCAAGACATCAAATAATAAAAAAACTAAACCATCATTTGCAATGCGATGTTGAATCCCTGATTGAAGTAGAAGACTACCTAGATCCAGTAAGAATTGAAGAAAGAACAGGATCCAACCGTGGCAGTTTGTACGGTAGTTCTTCCAATCACCGGATGAGTGCTTTTTTCCGACAAGCAAATTTTTCGTCCACCTTCGAAGGACTATATTTTTGCGGGGGCAGTGTTCATCCCGGCGGTGGCATACCCTTGTGCATTCAAAGTGCAAACATTGTAACGAAATGCATCAAATAGGTACGTACGCTTACCTTTCTTCAATTACCAATCAAAACAATGTGAGAAGTGGTGATGCGGTTCCCCTACAATCCTATTATTTTCGCTTCAGAAAAACATCCATTCCATGAGTACTGTAGAAAATCGATTTATCGCTATAATTTGCATTATCTATACGGTTGGCCTGTTGGGATTTATCATTCCTTCGTTAACCCCGCTGTTTTTAAAATTAACCCCTTTCAATATCATGGGAGCCTTTGTAATTGCTTGGGTTTTCCATAAAAAATGGGAAGCCAAGTTTGTGATGCTCATTATCACAGCCGGTATCTTAGGGTTTTTTATTGAATATGCCGGAGTTAAAACCGGAGTCATCTTCGGAAGTTACACCTATGGAAAAACGCTTGGGACAGGTTGGCAGGGGATCCCGTATTTGATTGGATTGAATTGGGCCGCCTTGGTGTTTTTTACCGGAGCTTTAGTGTCCGGTAGAATTAATAACCCTTGGCTGGGCGCCTTGGCTGCCGCGATACTGATGACCGTTTACGACTTTTTCTTGGAGCCCGTTGCCATGCGCTATGATTTTTGGTCTTGGAAGCACGGCATTATCCCGATAAAAAATTACATCGCTTGGTTTATCATATCCTTCGGCATGCATCTGCTGATCAACAGCAACGTAAAACCAGCAAAAAATAGAATGGCAGCGGCCATGTACTTCATCCAATTGGGATTCTTTATCCTATTGTTTGTTTGGGTTAAATTGATCGGAAATTAATGCCGTTTACCCAACTAACCCCACTCTTTTGGAATCAAAAAGCTAAGCGTACATCGCTTCGATTTGCTCGTTGTATTTGTCCATCACCACCTTGCGCTTTACCTTCAGCGTTATCGTCATGTCTCCCGCTTCCACACTAAATGGCTCCCGCTTGATAATAAAATCTTTGATCCGTTCAAATTTGGCAAGCTTTTCATTCAACTTCTTGATATCTTCCAACATCCATTTCTTAATTTCATCGTCCTGAATAAATGGATCGCTGGACTCAAAGTAATCCTTTCTACCGCCAAATTGGGTTTTTAATTCCTCCATATTGGGGTGAATTATGGCTGTTAAAAATTCTTTTTTATCCCCAATAATGAATACCTGTTCCAATCTTGCACTTCTCAATAACACATTTTCAATCTGCGTTGGATATATATTCTTACCCAAGGAGGTCTTTAACATGTTTTTTAATCGGTCGGTTATCTTCAAATAGCCACGTTCAAATCGACCAATATCGCCGGTGTGGAACCATCCATCGGCATCAAAAACCTCTGCTGTTGCTTCTTTCTTACCCCAATAACCCTGCATAACATTGGGACCTTTCACTAGAATTTCTCCTTCTTCGGAAGCGTAATTCGCATCAAAACTATCGTACGTTTGCACCGCCAATATCTGCTTGGATTCGATGTCTTGAATGGCCACCATCTGTCTCGGTGCAACCCTACCTACGGTACCGTAAACCTGTCGCTCAAACTCATTTACCGTAACTAACGGAGATGTTTCCGAAAGTCCGTACCCTTCTTGTACTTTCATGCCCATGGCTGCAAAAAATTCCCCTACGTGCACGGGCAAGGCACCCGCTCCAGAAACAAACATTTTCAATCGGCCTCCCATTTTTGCTTTGATTTTGGAAAACACCAATTTCTCCGCAATGGATCGCTGAATAGCAAGCAAGGGTCCAACCGATTTTCCCTGATCTTCGCATTGCCTAACTTGAGCGCCAACCTGCAATGCCCACAAGAATATTTTCGCCTTAATTCCACCCGCTTCTGTTCCACTTTTATACACTTTATCGTGCACACGCTCCAAAAGTCTAGGTACAGCAGCCATCAACGTAGGTCTGATTTCACCTATGTTTTGTGCCACTTTATCAATATTTTCAGCAAACGCCACCTGTGCCCCTATGTACGTACTCAAATACATCGTTGCCAAACGCTCAAACACGTGGCTCAATGGAAGAAAACTCAGATACAAATCGTCCTTAGTAATGGCTGGGCACAATTCCTTTGCATCGTAACAGTTGCTCATGAAATTGTAATGGGTTAACATTACCCCCTTTGGCATGCCCGTAGTACCTGAAGTATAAATAAAGGTAGATAAATCCGTTTTCTCTACGGCATCAAACCGGTGTTCGATCTCATCGCGGTGCTTAGGCAATAACGATTGACCTTCTGATCTAACCTCGTTAAAATTGGTGAACAATCCCCCGGTTTCTAGGCCATCAGGCAAATTGATAGCTTTGATAATGGTTGGACATTTATCCTGAACTTTTTTAAATTTCTTTTGCAAAAAAGCATTTCCAATAAATATCACACGCGCTTGAGAGTCGTTGATGATGTATTCTGTTTCCTCAGCCGTTAAGGTAGGATAAATGGAAACATTGATTAAACCAAGTTTTTGAATGGATTGGTCGATCATGTAATATTCGGGGCAATTATCCACCACCATAGCTACTCGATCTCCTTTAACAAGTCCAATTTCAATGAACCAAGCATCCAATTGATTTACAACTTCTTCAATATCGGCATAGGTGTAATTTTCCCACTTCCCATCTTCTTTATACATTAAATAGGGCCTGTTGGGATGGTGAATGTGATTCGCCGCAAACGTAAAAAACTGGTGTAAGGATTTAAAATCGGGATCTTGCTTGGGTATAATTTCTAACATGGGTGTGCGTTTATTTGATTATCAACAAAGGCAAATATGTTGGAAATATGCGGTATTAGCAAACCGCTTGTTTATATATTATTTGCAAATATTGCAACAAACGGTAAAATGATTAAGGATAATCGAAAATCCTCGATTTAAGAAAATAATTTACTTACGAAAATTTAACGTTACACAAAGAGCCTCGGCAATTTATACCGCTTCCGCTTCAACCGCAACTACTTCGGGGACCATGCGTTTGAGCAAATTTTCGATGCCTGCCTTTAAGGTCATGGTGCTGGATGGACATCCGCTGCAAGAACCTTTCATCTGCACCGTAACCACCCCATTTTCGAAACTCTTGAAATCAATAGCACCGCCATCCATCTCAACCGCTGGACGCACATGATCCTCTAACAATTGCCTGATTTTTCTTTCTATTTCACCTTCCTCTTCTGTTGATAAAGCCTTTTTCGGAGCAACAATTTCCTTGCCTTGCTCCACCCATTCCTGAAAAAATCCACGCAAATCAGGTATCAAATCGAACCACTCATAATCGTTGTTTTTGGTGATACTTACAAAATTATTCATGATAAATACCCCCTTCACAAAAGGCATATCAAACAAGGCTTCTACCAAAGCTCCCCCGCCTTGCGCTACCTCTTTCGTGCGGAAATCAGCACTGTCGTTGGGTAACAACATTTTATTTACCACAAATTTCATGCTCTCCGGGTTGGGAGTCGCCTCGGCATATACTGTAATAACGTCTTGCATGCTTTTTTCCATACCACAAAAATAACTACAAAATCAAGGAAATTTCTATTCTATTTAGAAAGATTCTATTTTTTTACTATGGAATTATTTCATCAAGTAACCCATGAATCCTATCGATTAAACCCTCGCTTAGGACCCAATTGAATTATATTTGCTTTTTTAATACCCAGTATTATGCATTCCTTTTGGATTGGAAGAAACAAAAACCAATCAAAACACGTCTAACCAATTACTTAATATCACACATACGATGAAAATTAAACACCTATTGTTCTTTGTTCCAGCGATTGCATTGAGTTTGTCGCTAAATTCTTGCAAACCTGAAGAACCAACGCCACCGCCAACCCCAGAACCCAGTCCATCCAACGTGATTCAATTCACCAGCATCAGTTTTGATGAAAATGGAAATCCAACAGACACAGCTGTTTCTACCAACACATACGACGGACAAAATCGCGTAATTAAGACCGTTAGTAACGATGGCTCCGAAGTGAATTACACCTACACGGCTACCACCATGACCGTGCAATCCGTAGACCCAATGGATCCAACCTCATCCTTTTCGCTGGTGTACACCTTGGATGCAAAAGGCCGGTTGTTTACTGCACCTTTAGAACTTTTTGGATTTAAAATTGGATCCATTCACCACGAATATTCTGCCGATGACAAATTAAAAACCATCGGATTTTACAGTGTTCAGTCGATGGATACAATAAAAACAATCTATACTTGGATTAACAATAACAACACTCAACAAACCGAAGATGGTACTACAACCACCTTTGATTTTGATGCCAACAAAAGAGAATTGCGCAATTTCGGTACCGAAGATATGCAGCGTTCACGCAACCGCAATCTAATCACTAAAGAAACAGAGACCGTTGTTGGTGAACCTGAAATTATTTCTACCTACGAATACGAATATGACGCGGCCGGAAGACCTGTGAAAGAAATCGTAAAACAAGCCGGTTTGAAAGTTTCTGAAACAACGTACAAGTATTAATTCAACCCGTTTTATAACACAATAGCGTCTACAACGACGTGGTGTTGTTTACCTAAGTACCGATGCAGGTTGTTCCATAAAGAATACCTTTGTCGGTACTTTTGTTTTTTATTCGCAGCAACATATCCGTAGTTTAAACACACATGACCAAAGCCAAAACAACATTTTTCTGCAGAAGTTGCGGATTCGAAAGTCCAAAATGGATTGGAAAATGTCCGGGCTGCAACCAATGGAACACCTTTTCCGAGGAATTAAAGCCCAGTAAATCGGTTACGGCTTGGAAAAAAAGCGGCCGAAAAATTGCAGAACCCAAAACCATACAAAGCATTGAAACCGCAGAAGTTCAACGGCTGCGTTTATCGGACGATGAGTTAAATTTAATTTTAGGCGGTGGCCTTGTTCCCGGTGCCATGGTATTGTTAGGCGGAGAGCCTGGCATTGGGAAAAGTACGTTGTTATTGCAAGTAGCATTGCGCACCCCAATTAATACCCTGTATGTAAGTGGTGAAGAATCCGATACGCAAATAAAATTGCGTGCGGAACGACTTGGAATTGAAACCGATCGTTGTCATATACTCACAGAAACGTTACTCGAGAATATTTTGGATGCGGTGGAAAAGGAAACTCCGGATTTACTCATCGTAGATTCTATTCAAACCTTATATTCCGAGCAATTGGAAGCCACTCCGGGTAGCATTTCGCAAATTCGAGAATGCACAGGAAAATTGCTGCAGTTTGCTAAGGAAAACGACGTGCCGGTTTTCTTGATCGGACACATCACCAAAGACGGCAGTATCGCGGGACCCAAAATCCTGGAACACATGGTAGACACCGTATTGCAGTTTGAAGGGGATAGACACCACGCATACCGCATCGTGCGCACGCTAAAAAACCGGTTTGGGGGAACCCAAGAATTGGGGATTTACGAAATGAACGGCAACGGACTTAACGCGGTAAAAAATCCTTCGGAAATCTGGTTAGCACAGCGCGAAGAAGTACTCAGCGGCATTG
>JACCDP010601278.1_pt1 | contig 58130 bp, 60 predicted proteins | sample 7445841 | NCBI WGS metagenome assembly JACCDP01 (sample SAMN15323441, study PRJNA562643) | freshwater metagenome | isolation source: river surface water | place: USA:Blue River Watershed | collected 2017-08-17 | reverse complement strand
TTGCGAGAGTTCGGTGTTGTTTCATACTCCGCAGGAGATTCACCACCGCCAGGAGCTTCTAAGATACCTACAACACGCTCAGGTGAGGTTTGGAATCCTTCCTGGAAGTCAATGCGCTTTCCAAACATATCACGTTTTTTTGCCATCAAGCTTGAATAGGTTTTATTTGTATCGATTGGTTCATTTCCAGTCGCTACACGTGAATAATCAAGAAGTTGAGCATCGGTCGCATTGGATACTGTTCCTCCTGATGTGCCTTGGCAGTTGGGAAGTGTATAAAGAGCATACATAGCGGGAAGAATATAGACAGTTCCAACCACAAGCGCAATCGGAAGTGCGTAAGGTTGTCCAAGAGTGATGGAAACCAAACTTCCTACAACAAAGACAAACAAATAGACCGCCGCGATTTCATTTGTAATATCACTGGCACAGCGTTTATCAAAATCTTCTGTCCAGCGTCGAAGCCATGCCGCGCCTGCGAGAACGCGTGGATTTTCCCAAAAATAGGGATCACATAAGGCAACTTTCTTGTCACTCATCGGCTATCTCTATCCTGAAACCTTATTTTCCTTTTTTCCCTCCAGCACCCGCCCCGCCAGCCTTCTTGGCTTCGAGTTTTTTGCGGAGACGACTGCGAGCAATTGCCAAACGCCCTTCACCATCACGTCCCACTGAGCGAGCCGCCTCTTCATCTTCGAATCCGAACATCGACTTGAAGCTCTCCATAAGTTCCTTCATCGCAGGATTTTCAGTGAATTCCTTGATTAATTCCTCTGCTTCTGCTGCTAATTCAGCAGGCCGTAGTTCGCCACGTTGAACTTTCTCTTGTAGTCTGCGCGCAATACGTTTCATCGCATTTTGAAGAAGATCAGGATTGCGTGTGTAGATCGTACTCAACATCTCGAAGGCACGAGACGGATTGTCACCCGCCGCCGCCAATTCAGTCGGATCTAATCCAAAATCCTCAGGGCGAAATTCACGGACAAGCTCCTCCGCGAGTTTTGCGATCTGACCTTTCATCAAGCGCTCAGGAATGTGACTAAAATTTCCAGAGGAGAACATGCCCATAAGTTTCTCAGAGAGAGACTTGAAGTCAGCACTATTGAGTTTCTCTTTCATTGTCTTCATAGCCTCCTCAGCCCATTTCTTATCAAATCCTTCTGAACCAAAGAGTGATGAGAAACTGAGAAGAGTAAGATATTCTTGGATCGCCTTCTTTGTTGTCTCGGAGAATTCAGTCCAAACACCTTCAGGGATCGAGACACCAGGGAGAACCGGACCCGGACAGACTTTGGGATTGCGTTTGGGGTTGCCAGCCGTCGGTACAACTTCCTCGCGGAAGCGGCGCTTCTTGTCTGACTCGGAAAGACGGGCAGCCTCTTCAATTAAAACAGTTGCTTCAGGGAAAGCACCTTTCAACTCTTCACAAAACTCATTGTACTTTGTGAAGAATATGGAATCAAGATGGGTGGAATCATTCGAGGACGCCATTCTACTTGGGATACCGAAGCATGGAGAGATATCTTTACGCTATGGTTTATTTCTTAAGAGGCTCAACCATTGTAATTCCTTTCGCCTTCGCACACAAAATACAAAGCACCTTCATGTACTTCCATACAATTGTGCGATTGGCATCGGACATGGTGTCCCAGTGTTTATCAAAAATAAGAAGAGCAGGTGACATTTCATTAAATTGTGACTGAATTTTCTCGTGCGCATAAGCAATCAATCGTTGATCATCTTCGAGCTGGATAAATTCATTGGCTTCTCTGTATACATGTTCGTAGAAGAGATCCAAAATCAATCGGGGGTTGATTTTCTTTGCTCCTTGGATTGTTTCAAGACCCATACGAATCTCTCGTTCTTCTGGAAATGTATCCACAAGCTCTTCGAAAAATCGGATCAATTGATTACAAAATGCGCCTAGAGGTGTAGCGGTCGCCATACTTTCTACCTTTTGTTCTGTAGGAACTGTTTAAACGCGCGGCGGACCTGGCGGAATTCCCATATCTCTCTGGCGCTTGTATTCCTCCATTTGATTATCAAAAATCTGCTCTTTTTTACTCTTTTGTTTGACTTCCATCATGGATGGCGGAGCTTGAGACTGTGCCGCTGCTCCATTCAAAAAAGCAAAAGCACCAGGAATTGTGGATCCACCCATACCATTTGTGGATGTGTCGGAGCCTTCAAAACTGTATCCAAATCCTTTCGCAAAGGAAACATGCTCCGCCATATTCCAGGCTTCCGGTTCTCCACCGACTCCCATTCCAACAGAAGGTACTGCTCCTGCGGATCGAAGTTTCATTTCAGAGAGCCAGTTCATTACTTCACCATCCGTTCTGGGCTGACTTTCACCTGCTATGACGATAGTTGGCACTTTTTGAAGCCAAGCCGGAAGTTGTGGGCGACTCGGGCTCGGATCTACACAGACAAAGTTGAATTGATTCACCCAAGGCGTTGTCTTCAGTTCTGTTAAAAATGCTTTTGACCACGGACACTTATTTGAGTAATAGCACATATGGACTCGCCCCGTTTGCATGTCTATTGATTTACAGGAAGAACCTTGTTTTTGGAAAAGACCGCATCAAAAAATTGAGGTTAAAAGTCCCGTTCCAATGATTAGAAAGCAGACAATGGCAACTCAAACGAATGTCTTTCAAAACTTGGAAAAGGTAGATCCGTTGACTCTTCAGTTTCAATTGACGCCTACCCATGTTTCCTATGCGAACACTCTTCGACGTGCTATTCTTACAGAAGTAGAATCCCTTGGATTTCGCTCTGATATTAAAGAGAATGGTAGCACTTCAGATGTGAGAGTTCAGGAAAATAACACTCCTATGACGAATGAAATGTTGGCGGATCGTGTAGGACTTCTTCCTGTATGGCTTCCTGAGGGAATTCCAAATCCTCTTGCGTGGGATCCTGATCAATACACCTTTGAGATCAATGTGGAAAGTGACAAAGAAACATCCCGTGATGTTACATGTGATGATTTCGTTGTAAGACAAGTATCTGCTACATCTCTTGAAGAAGGAAAATTAGTTCCTGGAAAACAATTCTTTCACCCTGATCCTATTACACTCTCCACATCCCTGATCGCAGTTCTCAAAGGAAAACAACCGAACCAGAATCCTCAGCGTATCAAACTCTCGGCTCGTGCAACAGTTGGACGTGGTCGTGAACATGTTCGCTTCTGCCCCGTAAGCCAGTGTTCCTATCGCTATACCATCGATGACAACGAAGAAGAACAGCGCAAAGTCTTTGAAAACTGGCTTCGCTCGACAAAGAAGATTTCTGACGTAAAAGCCCTTGACAAGGAAGCTGATCGCAAAGAAGCTCTCATGCGTGAATTCAAGACAATGGAGATCGAGCGTTGCTATATCAAAGATCCCAAGACAGGTGAACCCAATAGCTTTGATTTCACCATTGAATCCAAAGGCGTTCTCAGTATTCCTTATATTGTTTCCCGTGCGCTCGAAGCCATTGAACAAAAATGCCGCAAATACGCGTCCATTGACAAAGGAGATGGTATTGAAGGCGTTCAGATTCAGCCTGCGGATGCGCGTATGAGTGGATTTGACTTTATCATTCCTCACGAAGACCATACGCTTGGAAATCTTCTCCAAACCTGGATGGATCAGAATCTCATGGATTCCAAAGATATTACCTTCGCAGGCTATAAGATTCCTCACCCTCTTCGTGATGAAATGGTCTTCCGTATCGGAGTCGAGGATGGTCTCGCAACAACTGCTCGTGCCATGTTTGCGCGTGCCGCAACAGAATGTGCGACCATGTTTAAGAAATGGCGGGAAAACTGGGACTCCGTTGTCAAAGGAGAACTTCCTACTGTAAAACCAAAGTCAGCTGCGAAACCGCGTACACGAAAGGTGGTCGCCTCCAATCTTCCCGCGCTCGCCGCCCAACAACAATCGGTTGTCGCTCCTCCACCTGAGGCTCCCATTACCGCGGAAGCCGCTGCGCCTACCGCTTCCACCAAGAAGCCCACTAAGCGCGACCCCCGTCGTGGAGCCTTCTGGACAAATCCTGTGGTAGAGTAGGAAGATGAATCTACGGATTTATTGTATTAATCTTAAAAGTAGACCTGATCGTTGGGTTCGATTTCAACAACAACCAGGTCTTCTTCGCCTTGCGGAACAATATCCGTTTGAACGATTTGAAGGTGTCAATGGCAAAGAGATCGATATTCAGAAGGATAATCGAATTTCCGTACGCACACGAAGAAATATTTTATTTCGCAAACGTCGCGATCACGAAGATCTTGATACAGCGGGTGGAGTTGGATGTTATTTGAGCCACTATGGCGTTTGGAATTCGTTTGCGCAGCAGAATGAAGAGGCAGCTCTTATTTTTGAAGATGATGCCATTGTTCCAGAGGATTTTCTAGAACAACTTCAAACACACTGGAATGAATTACGCGAACTTGGAGCTCAACAACCGGATGTTTGGGTCTTGTCTCGACCATTTGATAAGCAGTTAAGTTTTGTTCTTGGAGAAGAATCGTTTCATCGTGAAGGCAATTGGAGTTTCAATGTTCACGCGCCCAATATTGGATACATTGTCTTTCGTCGCGGTGTAAAAAAACTCATTGACAATGCGCTTCCTGTCGATGGACACTTAGACCACTATATGTATCGTCTTGCGCAGATTGGATCGATTGTTCATGTTCAACGTCGTGGATTTTATGTCTATACCATTAAAGTTACAGATCCTGGAGTCTCTGATACAAATATTCATGAAAATACAAATTGTGATGTTTGTGATCTTCCCTACAACATGCGAGGAAACGGGTATCTTGTGATGAATCGCCAAACAAAAGTCAGTCTTCTTGTACTTCTTCTAGGATTTGGCGGTCTCTATCTTCTTCAAAAGCGAAAGTAATTTAGGATTCGCAAATCCTTCTTCTAAATTCAGACTCTGAGTTCAGAAGATTGATCTAAATCAAATCGTTTAGGAATATGTATGCGAAATTTAATCCACTTCTTCAACACGAGGACCGCTCGAGGGGGCTGCTCCGCCCTTGAACGGGCTGCCATGCATTCCTGGGAAGTTGCCCTCTGCGCTGCCATCCGAGGCATCCGTCGTACCAGGGGGCTGTTGATCCGCATACAACTTCATCATAATCGGGCGTACTTCATCTTCAGCCTTCTTCATCCGGTCCTCATACTCGGACTTCTCTTCGTCTTGATGCGCCTCCAACCAAGTCAAGTGACCTTGGAGAATTTCCTCGCCACGGGTCGCATCATTACCCAACTTCTGTTTGACTTTTTCTTCACGGAGTGAATTGCGAGCATTGTAGAGATAGGATTCAAGTTCATTGCGCTTTTCGATGCGCTCCATACGCGCCTTGTCTTCCGCTTCGTGGGCGGCGGCTTCCTGAATCATACGCTCAACCTGTTCCTTGCTGAGTCGAGACTTATCATTGGTAATCGTAATCTTATTGGACTTACCAGTGCTCTTCTCTGACGCAGTAACATTGAGGATACCATTCGTATCGAGATCATAGGAGATCTCAATCTGAGGAACACCACGGGGCATAGGAGGAATACCTTCAAGACGGAATGTACCGAGAAGGTTGTTGTCTTTGGTGAAATTGCGCTCACCTTCGTAAATACGAACATCTACCGCAGGCTGATTGTCAGCATAGGTACTGAAGGTCTGGGTCTTTTTGGTAGGGATAGTCGTGTTACGCTTGATGAGCGTTGTCATAATACCACCCGCAGTTTCAATACCGAGACTGAGAGGGGTGACATCGAGCAAGACGAGTGAATCCGTGCGATCTTCCGCACCACCCTTCTTGGTTAAGATGTGAGCCTGAACGGCTGCGCCATAGGCTACAGCTTCATCAGGATTGACACTGTCATTGAGCTTCTTACCATTGAAGAAATTCGTGAGGAGTTCACGAACACGAGGAATGCGGCTGCTACCACCGACCATCACCACTTCATCGACTTGATCCTTGCTGATCTTCGCATCACGAAGAACCTGTTCAACAGGCGCAAGACACTTCTGGAAAAGGCTGTCACAGAGGGACTCAAACTTCGCACGAGTGAGCGTCACATTCATATCAACACCTTCAAGAAGACTGTCAACTTCTACAGGAGTCTGTGTTGCGGAAGAGAGAATGCGCTTCGCACGCTCACACGCGGTACGAAGACGGCGCATCGCACGAGCAGAGGTGGTTACATCGAGCTTGGATTTACGCTTGAATTCCGTAGCACAATAGTCAACAAGAATGTTGTCAAAATCTTCGCCACCTAAGTGAGTGTCTCCCGCAGTGGCACGCACTTCAAAGATTCCTGAATCAATGGAGAGGAGGGATACATCGAACGTACCACCGCCAAGATCGAAGATGAGCACATTCTGTTCCTTATCACTGGTCTTGCGATCGAGACCATAGGCAATCGCAGCCGCAGTAGGCTCATTGATGATACGAAGCACATTCAAACCCGCAATAGTACCCGCATCCTTCGTCGCCTGACGCTGAGCATCGTTGAAGTACGCAGGAACAGTGATCACCGCATCACGAACCTTTCCGCCGAGATAGGACTCCGCCGTCTGCTTCATCTTCTGGAGAACCGCGGCACTGATTTCTTCAGGCTGGAATTTCTTGGTTTCATTCTTAAATTCGACCTGGATAAGAGGTTTTTCAGCAGGTCCTTCCACAACTTTGAACGGCCAATGCTTCATATCACGCTGAACAGTCGCATCGTTAATACGACGACCGATCAAACGCTTCGCATCGAAGACAGTATTGGTAGGATTCGCAGCGGCTTGATTCTTGGCGGCATCTCCAATGAGACGCTCTTCATCAGTAAATGCGACATACGAAGGAGTGGTGCGGTTTCCTTGGTCATTTGCGATCACCTCCACACGATCATTTTGCCAGACGGCAACACAACTATAAGTAGTCCCGAGATCAATACCGATGGCGGCGACAGGCTTGCTAGACGAACTCATATTCTCTACAGGATGATTGTGGGAAGATTTTAAATAGGCGCAAAAAATGGATTTTCAATTGAAATTTTTATTTTTTATTGATTTTTATTGTTATACGCTCTAAATCTTTACGCAACAGGAGCATCTACAACAGCTGCTGTCGATGGGGGAAGCGTCATGAAACGGCGCTGATCGAGAAGGCTCATGTTGTTGATGAGTTCGATCGCATCTTTCATCGCAACCTTGTATCCTTGCGGCTTGAGATGTTCAAGGAAATGGGCGTGAAGACGGAAGATACACGGGCTGATGTTTTTCGGGAAATCTGTGAGCTTCTTCGTATGGAGTTTGTGAACTTCCGTGTAGCCATTGTACACGTCGAGGGTTAGCTTACGAAGACGCTGTTCAAAGTCCCAGAACGTGTTGCGCTCTTCATTGTAGTGCTTGAGGTATTCAAGGACGAGCCCTTTGCTGCGAAGACGAAGCCAGCGATCAAGAGGGAGCGCTTCCGATCCACGGAGCGCACGAAGGGTGAGATAATTCGGATTGCGTACACGCCAACGACGACCCGATTTGTCTTTGAAAGTGAGACCGCACCAGAACCATCCCTTGTTTTTGAGCAACGAGCTTACGAAAGAATTGTAGTCATTGTCCGTGTGAAATCCTACAATAGGATACTGATAGGGCGCCGTTTCATTGAGAAGGTTCGACGCTGTCGAGGTGTTTACATCAAGAACATAGACGTCACCAGTGCTCGTGGTAAATCCAACTTGGATCGTAGAAAGGGTAGGACGTTGAATACGCGCCACCACACGGTGTTCAGGGTGTTGGAGAAGGAAACTTAGGAAATAGGAGCGAACATCCTTTCCAGCAGCATCTTTCGCACACGCCGTCTTGGCTGCTTCTTCAAACATCGCAAAGCTGTAGTTCTCTTCACGAAGCGCATCTTGGAAGAGTTCAGCAAACGAACGCTGACTGTAGAAGTTGCCTGATGCGCCGATCTGGCTTCGCGTAGCAAGGAACGGCGCGCCCCCTGTGGGGAAGACAAGATTTACCATAGTACCGTCGAGGAAATCTTGGACGAGAAGAATTTCATCGTTACACGGCGGCTGTTCTTCCACTTCCGCCTTGGATGGGCTTACACAAAGAGGAAGATTGGATTCGGTATCCCAGACCGTGGAACGCATCCACTTGGCGATGGGCATCTTCATATCAGAACTCTTTTTGTCATAACGGACAATCCGATAGCGTCCGTCTCCGATTACACGGAAATTGCCACCTTCCTGGGTGGTCCAGAAATCAAGAGGAGTGTTATGAGAGCGTAGAGTGGTTTGAAAGTGATCGAGCTTGTACATATTGAATAAGAGCGGGGGAATGCTTTCAAAGTGGGGAAACTCGCATTCAATTTTTAATGGATAGGGTCAATAGAGGCATCATGGAGCCAGAAACTGGAGAACAAAAGACAGAAGATGTTGGACCACGCAAAGAGGAAAATCTACCTCCGAAAGTGTCAGAGGCTGTAGATGAAAAACCCAAAGGAATTGATCTCGGTGAAGATCCGAATAAAGATGTTGTAGAACTTGGTGATCGAATCTTGGTTTTAGGAGGAAAACATGATAGATTACGTGGGCGTGTGTATTATCGTGATGGAGAGATGATTCGCATTCTCCCGGATGGCGTTTCCAATAGTCTTCAGGATATTCCTCTTGTGGATGAAGAACCCGATCCTGAATTGAAGATCCAGGAAATCGTCATTCTTCGCAAACGCCCTCGTGATGTCGATGCGTTTGTAGAATTATTTGATTTGCGTGTCGATATGCGTGTTGACACCTTTACAGCAAAAGGTGAAGAAGGACCGAAATTTACCATCAGCAAAGTCAGCCCCGAAGAAGACTCTGTCCTTTTCTTGGATGAAAACAATGAACAATATCCTACAGCTGGTCCTCTTGAATTAAATGGTGTGGGTATCCCTCTTGATGAACCCTTTGCTGTTCTTCGTACGTATATGCCTGAAGAGGTAGCCAAAGCTGTAGCTCCCACTGAAGTTTCCAATGAAACACAACTTGCTCCTGGAACTGAGCCTGATGAAGAGGAGGAGATCTTCGAATTCTTGGAAGATGAAGTAGAACTCCCTGTTCGTGAAGAAGAACCCATTGTTCCAAGCTCAAAGCGTACCTATGATGATTTGGATCAAAAGAAAGATGCGATTCGTGACTTTAAACAGCAGCTCTCAGATGCTGCGCAGAAAAATCCTCGTCGCATTCGTGAAATTCGTATTTTAGTGGAAACCTATCTTCAAATGCGCAACTCTCTTGCGAGCTACAATCAAGTTGGGGACTATGTCGGTCTCAAAGAAACATCCTATGAAACTCTTTCTGAATTGTTGCGTTCAACCAAATTTCCCTTGGCACGCCCTGTTGTCAACTCCGCACGTGTTTTCCAATTTGATCACTCGCCTGAACATTATGATGCGATTGCGAAAGCAGGCACTGGACCTGAAACAGATGCTGGAACGGTTGATCAAACAACAAGTTCTGATCCTGCGGTTGAAATCCGCTATTTATCCGATACTGTCAAAGAATCAGATGCCTATATCGAAAATCAGTTCAAGCAGTCCGCCTCCACAGGAACTCTCGATCCTGTTGCGATTGGTATGATGAAGAACACGCTTCCTCAATGGTATGTGGGTTGGAATACCTTTTATGAACGGTTCATGTCACAGCTTCCTACCATTGGTACAATCACTGATGTTGTAAAACATGATTTTGATGTTTTCCGTGGTGAAGAGCCTGTTGCGGATGTAAAAGATTCTGAATTGACAGGTCTTCCTCATCTTTCTGGCGCAGATAATACACAAATCATCAATGCGGATGTTCTTGGAAAGGTAGCCGTCAGTCGTCTTCGTGCTCTCGGTCCTCATTATCAGCGATATGGAGAGAAACATGTACTTGGAATTTCAGAAAGTGCCGATTCCTTACACATTCTCATGTACATTTTGTTCCCTCTTATTTTCTTACGTGAACTCGGTGCGACACGCAGTGGAAACTTAGTGATGGATGTTGCGCACTCCATGTATCCTTTGAAGACGACAAAAGAAATGCTTGATCTCGCAGGTCCTATTACTGATGTACCCAAAGCCAATATGATTATCAAGATTGATCCTGAGCGCAGTACACTTGGAAATATTGCGATCGGCGAATGGCTCAAAGGTCAGCCTATTTATGGTCGCGGTATGGGTGATATCATCCCTTTCTTGGTTTCTCTCGGTATTTATGACAAAGAACTCACAGAAGATCAACTTGCGACAATTCATGAGAAGACAGATCAATACCGTGCCGCCTTGAAGAAGTTCTTGAATGAAGAACGCGAAAAGGCGACAGAAGCTCTTGCGAATCAAAATGTACAGACAGACACAGTTCTTCCTCGAGAAGATGCGGCGGCTCTCATTGAGAAAATCAGCGGTGAAGTCCTCTTAAATGACGCACTTCTTAAATTCCTCCAGCGTCATCCTTATTATAAGGAAAGTGATCTTGCGCGATTCTCAGCCTTGTACAAGGAATACCAGGATTTGTTGCTCGCGGTCCTTGGAGATGTTCCTGAATTCTTGGTGCGTGAACGCAACCGTCAAGTCAAAGACAATATTTTAGCCGCGCTTCGTGATGGTCTTGCTTTGAAGAAGAAAAATGAAATGTCGTCTGAAGCCCCCAAGCAAAACCCTTGTGCCCACGTTGAATCCTTACAAAAGATCCGCAAGACACGTGATGATATGGATCGTATGCGTCTCTTGGCTTTGTTCTTGCGTACATTCCGCGGAGAAAAGAAGGATCACTGGATTTGGTGTATTGTCTGTAAGGAACATCTCCTCTGTGAACACGAGTTTTTACAGATTCAGGAGTTCTTGCGTCCAAAGGAAAAAGATGTTCTTCACAAAGAGATTTTATTAAATTTCAGCGATGGTGTTTTCATGGGTAAATATTCATGTCGAACATGCGGGGAAGGAATTGCGGACTTGGAGTATGACACCAATCTCGAGTTTGATGATGAAGGCAAACCGATGATGGGACGAACTGTGTTGGTGGATGAGGATGCGGCGAAACTTGAAGAAATTGAAAAGATTCTTGAAGCTCCTGCGAAGAAGGATGATGTCGTTGATTTTGGAACAGAAGACAAAAATCTTATTTACAAGACAATTCGTGAAATTGCCGATCTTGTAGGAATTTTCCCTGATCCTGAAGGCTATGGAAAGATGGTTGAACGTACCTATGCGGAAATTCGTAAACTTCCTGATCGTGCTCGCTATGGTGCGATGGTTCAGACACAAGAAAAGGCTCGCGCTGCTGCTCGTGCGGCTGGAAAATCAGTTCCCACGGAGAAAATCTTGGACTATGATATTTATACTCATCGATACATGGTGGGAGCTGCGGCTGCGACCCTTCTTATCAACATTCAAACACGCATTCCTGATTATATTCGCCGCTACACTCTTGAAGGATGTAGCAATCCTGAATTTACAGGATTTCCTATGGACAAACTCGAAAAACGCGCTGGCATTGACTACTTGGCGTGTGCGATCTCAAGTATTACCAGACAAGAACCTCCTTGGAATATGACAGGACTTCAATCCATCCGCGCAGATGAGACGCGTCAACAGGAGATTTCTCGTTATCTCACAAAGATTGTCAGTGATATGTCTCAGAAAACGGAAATTCAACAGGAGATCGCAACAAAGAAACAATATTTGCTCGAGACTTTTGGTGTTGAGGCTGCGGAGGGACGCCCTCGTGATATTGTACCTGATGGATTTGTTCCTGTTCAAGTTGTATTGCCCAAGGCAAAAGAGGCGTATGAACCGATCCTTGCGGAAGCGGCAAAGTCTGATACAAAAGCGTATGCGTGGATGAAACAAGCCCACGTACTTGCTCGTCAAAATGGAATCTTTATTCCTGGATCGCCGTTGGTTGAAACAACCTGCTGTTACACGCCTGTCATTACTCCTGGAAAATTCTGGGCAGACAGTGGTCTTCCCGCATTTGAAGCGGAGAAAGTTACACGTGGAACAGTGGGAACGCGTTTGTTTGTCAAGATGAAACCGCGTCCCATTGAGCCCTTGTTTACGAAGGTTCAAGAATCCGATTTATATCGTCCCTTTACAACCTATTGTTTTAGAGGTCCACGCACTGGATATCCTCACGAGCCTGGATACAATTGGACCTGTCCTTATTGTTCCTACAAATATGCGGAAGATCCTCGTCTTCCTGGTCCGACTATCCAAGCTGGAAAGGATCACAAGAAAGCTGAGAAGGAGTTTGAGGAAGAGCGTGCTCGTCGCAATACTGCGGATCAACAAGCTGTGGAGACAGCACTTGGGCGCAAAGTCACACGAAAGGACTTCGACGAATTATTGGATGCGGTCTATTCTCGTTCCAAAGTTGTTATGCCCAAAGCGGCTGGAAAACCTTTGATGAATATTGCGCTTCTTCAGAGCCTCTTACAACTCAAACCCCAACCTTTCGATACCTTTAATGAAATCATAACCGAGACCATTGTTCGTCTTCAGGAACTTGCGGAGAAACAAGCAACCAAACGTGAATACGCGGATGCCTATGGTCTTCTCTCCGATAAAGTCACGGAACTTCAAAATAAGTTGGCTCGTCGCATGAATGAAGAAGCCTATACAAAATTTATGGCACTTTTTGATCTTGGACCTCTTCAACTTGGAGAACATCTCCGCGCAAATTATCTTGTTGTATTCAATCGTATTCTGAACAATGTGTCTCTTGATCTCTTGAAGAAAGTTCAGCCCTCTTATAATTTAGCCTATGGAGCAATTATGGATATTCAAAGTTTTATGGATGTTCACTATTCTGTTCTTCAACGCAATGTCACGCGACTTAACGCGACACCGTTTGGACGAGCCAAGATGGCGGATCTTGTTGAAAAACTCAAAGCGGTCATTCCTGTTCTCACTCGTTCTTTGCGTGTTAATGTCGTCCCTGGTGGATCTATCGGTCTTCCTTATATCATGAAAGCACTCGTTCTTGGAATCTTCGAGTCCTTCATCAATCCAAACTCCATTCCAGCAAAGTTTGAAGCGAGCGTGGGTGGCAATGAAGACATGTTCAGCAGCAGTATGACAACCATTCTTTCTGTCTTCTCGCAGATGATTGAAAAGGCAAGTACTGAGGGATTAAATTACACGGATGAGCAAATTCGTGATATGATGGCAAAGCGTGATGAACTTGAAAAGGCGAAGATCATCCGTGATCTTGATCAGATGTCTGCTGAACGCAAACGTGTTGAGATGATTAACAAGAAACTCGGTTTAGGACCGAAATGGAGTATTGGTGGCACAGATGTTGTCCGTCTCTACAATCCTGAACAATACGAGCGTGAACGTCAAGAGATGGAAGCTGCTGGAATTGTACGTTTCCCAGGTCTCGAAGGTGCTGATCTCCCTCAGCAAGATCTCTACGCTCTCGAAGGAGAGGCTGTGACCAATGATGTCAATGACAAATTCGCAGATGAAAATGAGTAAGAATATTTCAAACGTTTAAAATAAGGATGAGGCTTCTGTTCCTCGCAGGATTAGTGTATCTCACAGGAGTTGCTGTAGTATTATACATACGACCGCAACTCATGTTTACTGAGGAGGGTGTGTGGAAGGAGTTTGCGATAGGAAAAAACCCTGAGACACACACATGGTTTCCCGTTTGGCTCTTTTGTATTGTTTGGGCTGTTCTTTCTTATTTTCTTGTTGTTTTGCTAACACCCGATGAAAGCTGGTTGACACGTATTCAGGTAGAATCTCCGGCTCCTGAGAAATCAGTTTCATCACATCGTCGATCACCCAATATGAGACGAGTCCGCTATGTTGAAAAAATCAAACCTGGTTATTACATGTTAAATACGGAAGGCTCTGGTGTTGAAGGTGTTCCCCGTTATGTTTATTTGGGGACGGACTTGCCTGCTGATGCTGGAACAGGGCAGGCTTGAGCAAATCCTCCACTGTAGACTTGACCATACAGCCCTCCCCACAAAAGATAGAAAGAGTAGCTTAGTGCTTCTTTCATTGTTTCATCTGACGATTCAGGTAAAACACTGAAAACAAAGCTTCGGAAGAAGGGAAACATCCAGGAGAAAAAGACAAACAAGACGACGAAGAGTGGATTCGGCATCGATGCCAAGAAAATATGACTCATTGATGTGCTGCCACACGCAATATATTGAGTAAGACCATTCAAGAAGACGGACAAAAAATAAGAAAGGATGGGAATCAGAACAAAAAGAATCATTGTAAAGTTCTGTTCAGCATAAAAGGGGTATAACATATACAAAATCGGAAGAACCATCGCAATTCCTAGACCGTTCACAAGCGCAAAGGAAAGTCGAACGGTTGTATCCACCTGAGACGATGAAGAAGACATCTATTCTTTGGTAGGGTTTGTCAAAAAAAAGTATACTCTTTCCCTTACAGAAACAGATATGGATCCCCCGCCCCCTTCCACAACAGAAGTCAAAAAGAAGCCGAAAACATTTCGAGTTGTTGTTCCAAAAGAGGCTCTTCCGAAATCGGAGTCAAAAGAGGTCGATGAACCCGTGCGACCGCCCCCGCCCCCGACAGTGGGAAGACCTCCTCGTCCTGAAAATGAGGAATCAAAGGAAAATCGTGAAACTCGTCTTGCTCGTGAACGTCAAGAAGCAAAAGAGGCAGAAGCAGAGTCTGAAGTTGTTGCGCCTCTTGTTTCAGAAAAGCCGTCAGGAAAAAGCCGGAAACCCAAAGAATTTCGTGTCGTACAACCCAAAGCAAAACCCGAGAAGCCTTATGAAAAACAGATTGCGGAATTCTATAAGGCACGTCAGAAAGATCCGATTAACTACACATATTCAGAGGAAGGTAACCTTGTCATCAAAGAAAATGGCGTAGAGACAAAGGTTATCCATCCTCGAAAGAGTCGCCCTTTAACGGCGGAGGAAGTTCTTGAACTTGAGACACAACGAAAAGAGAAACTCGCAGCATCGGAAAAAGCCTGTGACGAAGCTGTCAACAATTTGCGAATTGCGGAGGCGGAATACAAAGCAGGAACTGGAACGATTCAAAATGTGTTCAATATGAACAAGGAGGTTAAACGTACATCAGCCATTCGTCAAGCGATTCTTTATCCTGAACAATACACAACAGTGTTTGATCACGAAGATGTTCGTGATGTTCGATTTGATCTTCCTCCTCTCAAAGGAAAACTAGGATATCCTGTGTTCGCCTTTCAACATGTCCCCATGAAGAAAGCGGACTTCTTTGGAAAATACATGACCTCGGAGGAAGAAGCAGCAAAGGCATCTGAATCGAAGGAGATGGAAGGTGGTGCTGAGATGTATATCTTGGATACACCTGATGACCCTACATTAGGTATGTTTCACCCTGCGTATACGAAAGAGTTCTCCTACACAGGAACACAATACAGCAGCCCACTTCAAGCCTTCGAAGTGGAACGTCTCCGCGGTCTCAAGAATGATGCTCTTGCGGATCAGTTGCTTAAGACACGATCTGCGCGTACAATTCACAATCTTGCGACACAAGATAAAACCCCTGCGCAAAATGCTCTTGGTCTCTGGACAGGCATTCTCAAAGCCTTTTACAAACAACATACAGATCTTGGAAAACAACTTACCGAAACAGGTGATACGTTGTTTACCTTACGTGATCTTTCTATACCCTCTCCTCATGAATACCTTCAGGCACTTTTGCTTACACGAAGCAATTTGCGCGAAGGAGCTGAACAGATGGGAGGTGATCCTGTGACACGACGTGTTATCAGTGAAGAAGAACAAAAGAAGGCGCGTACAGCTGCGATCATTCGAAACAAAATGAACGCGCATTTTCGCTAAAAGCCTTTAGGACGCATAAATCGGTTGCCCATCTTGAATGGGATACGTACGTAATGTGCTTTCATTTTTATCACAATCAACTTCTTTCGCATCGTACTTGTAACAAACTCCATTCGGATCACGATATATGTTTTTCTCGACAGTAGACGGGTGAGGATATTTCATAATGACACCAGGACTACGCTTCCAGTAGATTAATCCTATGTATCCTAAAATGATTCCTACAAAAAAAGGAAGGATTTCGAAGTGTTTGAACATCGCTGCTTCTACCAGAGAGAGAGGAATGATATTTGATTTTATGAAAACGAAAAGTTTTAATACATGCTTTAGTTTCTTGTTGGGGTTAGGTCTTATGGCACTCTTACGCCCATCCTGTAAAGGCGATGAGTGTATTGTCCTCAAGGCTCCTCCGGCTCATGAGGTGAAAGATGCCACCTATCAAATCGGCAAAAAGTGCTACAAGTTTAATACTTATGTTGTGGATTGTCCCAGCAAGGGGGTAATTGAATCCTTTGAAGTCGCCCGCCGCGGTTAGACTTGAATCTCCTCAATCGTTTTCTTTTTCAGAAGAAAACAAATGAGTTCTAGTGGAACATTGCTTTCCGATCTTGCCCAAAAAGGGGGCTCTCCGGGTGATGATGATTTAGTGAAACAGATTTATCGAGACATGAATGGTGGTGGAATTGCCGCGTCAATGAACGGCGGAAATGAGATCATTAATTCACCGAACCCTAATACAGTAGCCCAACTCTCTATGGATTCCGCTCCCGCCACCAGTCATATTATCGGAAGAGATCATCCTACGCCTGCTGATTTTGCTGCTGCGATGGCAGGTGTTCAACGCCCGCAACAACCTGAGCAAGGTCCTCCTCCTATGCCCGGTAATCTTCCCCAGTACAACATGGCTTCCCCCTGGATTCAACAACAGCAACCTCCGATGTTAGCCCCCACTCTCCCGACAAAGAATATCTATTCGCGTGTTGCTGAGGAAATCAAGACCCCTATTTTCGTCATGCTCCTTGTCTTTGTTTTCAGTCTCCCCGCCATTAACGTATTGTTCTCTCATTACATTCCCAGTTTGGTGAAACCTACGGGCGACTTAACTACCATTGGAACACTCGTCAAGTCAGTTCTTGCGGGCATCAGTTTTTGGATTCTCCAGCGTGTAATTACTCCCCTTTTGTCACTTTGAATCTAGTTTCTTGATAGAATGAAGTCTACAGAGTTAACACGAAGTGTGGCAAATGTTATTTTGGTAGTCTATTTTGTCTATGCTTTGTTCTACATCCCGTTTAATGCTGTGCTTGTTTCACTCGCATCAGGTCTTGTTGTATATGGTGTAACAGAATCCTATGAAGCTGCTGTTGCTCTTACACTAATTGTTGGAATCGTATTCGCACTCATGGTACCGTCCAAGAAGTTAACGAAAGAAGGATTTTCCGCCAATCCTGTTGAGATTTCAAAGCGCATCCAGGATTTCAAGCACAAGACTGTAATGGAACCCAGTGGAATCCACGCCAGTAGTTTCGTGGAGGGATTCCAAGATCTCAGTGGTGCTGCTGCTCCTCCTACAACTTCTACCACTACGGCTTCAGCTACTTCTGCGACACCTGCTCCCTCGACAGCTGCTCCTGAGAAAATAACCCCTCCTGCTGTCCCCATGCCTGCTGCGCCGCCCGCCACTCCCCCTGCGACAGCTGGATTCCGCTCTGGAGGCACAGAGCCTGATGGCTTGTTCAAGCTTGGAGTCATTCCTGAAGACAACAAGGGTGGATACCACATTGATCAAGGAACAACCGTGATTAATGCGTTGAATGCTCTCAAACCGGATCAAGTCAAACAGATGTCTGAAGATACACAGAAACTCATTGACACACAAAAGAGTTTGATGAGCCTTTTATCCACTGTGAAACCTATGATGCAGGATGGTAAACAAATGATGGACACCTTCCAACAGATGTTTGGATCGAATCCTCAAGCAAACCCTCTTGGTTAAATAGAAAGAGAATGCGAAGACAAAGTACATTTTTGAGTTCAGAAATGCCACTTTTTCTACTTGTACTGGCAGTTGGGCTTCTTGTAGGATATTATATCTCAACCCAACACGCTCAACAAGCCATGAATATGCCCGGACCTCGACAGCAGCCCATTGAAATTTCAGTGAATACCAGCGGTGGTGATGATCGCTACAGCCGTCCTCCTCGCCCGCAACGTCTCTGGGACAATGGACCTGAACTTCCTCCTCGTGGTGCTCTTCTTCCTCCTGACGGCGGACGTCTCATCAATATTCACACCCAAGGTCTTCCTGAATCCTATCAATCGATGGGTCTCTTGAAGACAGGAGATGGACGACTCCTTCCTTTGTATGGACGTCGTGTCGCCTCCCGTTCCGACCGCTTTAACTATTATACACGCACAGACACCTACAACCCTGTGCCTCTCCCCATTAATTACAAACGCAGAGATTGTCAAGATCAAGTCGGTTGTGATGAATTGTTCAATGGAGATGAAGTTACGGTAACACCGACTGGTGAAAGTGCTACGGCTACACTTTATCAGTTTGATGGTCCTACATATATACCTGCTATAATCTAGAAGAAGACTCCAAAATGTCTATATGTCCAAATACAGGAGTTCGAGATTTTCCCATACGAAACTTGGTAAAAGTCACTGATACCTTAGTGTCAGGCATCAATGAATCATTTATGCTTTCTACACAATGGGAGCAACGCTCCACAGCTCCGCAATTTGATATTGCGAACAATGACAAGGGATTTCTTCAAGAAGGTACAAAATATTCATCAGGTACAAATGTAACAACTTTGCGCTTTCAGGGAAATTCCTATACACTTCAATCGGTACAGATTTGTACACCCCAACACAAAGACTTTGTTCTTGAAGCGGATAAGCCCAATGTGATGGCAGAAGTTCTTCTCTGTTTCTCTACTCCCAGTGAAATTGCTGAAAAGTATGTAATCTTCTGTGTTCCTGTTTTAAATTCAGCAACTACAACCCCCAATATTTACCTCACTGCGCTAGCAAATGATCGTCTTCCTGGAGGTCCGATTTCCCTCGAGACATTACTCCCTCCCCGCGACAAACAGGTTTTCATTTCCTATTCGACCTGCCTCAGTCAACTTCAGGGAGGAAAATCGGTCGCGACACAGGCTCGCGTGCTTGTCTTCTACAAGTCCATTGTCTTTCCCAATATTAAATCCTTGATCGGTCCTCTCTATGCGACTCGTCAATTCAATCGGATTGTAAAAGAATCAAATTTGAATCGCCCGTTTCCTGCGCCTGTGCTTCCTAATTTATTAAAACTGTCCACCATGGCGATTCCGTTTACAATTGATAATGAAACTAGCTGGAACAGTTTTTTGCGCTCTGGTAATGCGCGCTCTGATCTTTACGGAACTGGAGTGGATGTTCGAGAAGATACTACATCCGCCTATAAATGTACACCCTTGAATCCTGATGTCCACATTTCAAACAACATTATTAAGATTGATACACAAAAAGGCGAACCGTTGATTAGTGTTCTCGAAAAACGAAAGACTGAATTACAGCCGACGGGCGGCGCAGCATCTGTAAGCAGTTCACAGATCGAAAATTTAGTGGCGGCGGCGATTGGAATTACGCTTGGTATAATTATTTTATCAATACTTGCCTATCTCTTATCCCGACTGGTCGCGAAGGAAGGAAGTTATACTGGCGACTGGTTTCAGATTCCTGATTGGGTGAAGAGTGGAAGCCCCATTTTGGTGGTCTCTCTGTTTGTTGGATTCTTTGGATTTGGATTAGGACTTTATTTCAGATAATAGTAGGGAAGCACCATGATTGCGAAAGAAAATATTCAGCTCATCCTTGTGGGGGTGTGTATTGTAGCAATTCTCTTATATGTTGTCTACACAAACCAAAAAACTATATTTCTTGAAGAAAAAGAGGGATTTGTTACACTCGATGATTCAGATATTACCATGAATATGTGCCCTTCAGGGACACAATCTGTTCAGTCCAAGAATGGAGATACAGATTGCTGCAATGGAGACATTGTAGATTTTAAATGCAAAGGAAAACTTGTTTGTTCCTTGTCTCCTGCACACGACGGTCTTTCATCGTGTCTTGAAGCTATACGGGCAACATTACGAGCCAAGGGTTCACAGATCTGTCCTACGTCACTTCCTCGCTATTTTGAAAATGTCCGCGCTGGCACAGCAGGATGTACATCAGGATCGCGCAGTGCAGATGGACAATCTGTCTTAGATGTGAATCAGAAGAAGTGTACAGTCTATAAGACCGATCGTGAAAATCGCACTCTTGTTGATAGTTGTTACAATCAAAAGCTTCTTGAACAATATCAATGCCCCACCTATCCTGGAAAATCATCCACAAAGGAATTAACCCAATGGGGAGCTCCTGGAGGTTCTCCGCCTTATATTGCGTGTAAAGTTCAAGGTGATTTGAATATGACAGATTTCTGTGTGGATGATTCAACAGCAAAAGCCTTCTTAAATGATGTTGATCCTTCTTGGAGATCTTGGTTTGATCGAAGCCCTTCAAATAAACGTGTATTTTGTTCGATCTTTCAACAATTGCGTATCGATAAAACCATCAGCGAAGCGCAATTAAAAGATATTCAGATCCCTTAACCTTGGAGAGTTGTCGCACCAAGTCCATTCTGAACGTAAAACTTTTCAGCAGTTGTAGAAGCTGAAGAAATGGTAGGAATTACTGTTTTTTCATCTTGAGACTCACCCACATTCTCAAAACTATTCGATCCCATATCGTCATGGGGCATAAATTCAACCTCCAATCCGCTTTCAGGTGCTTCTGCGGCAGGGTGTATTTCAGCAGGGCTCATCGGGGGAGCGGCACGCATTTGTTCCTCATAGCCAGCAGGTTCATCCACTGTTTTCTTGACAAGAGAATCTTTCAAGTGAATTCCATTTCGTTCCGCAAAGGTTAAAAGAACAGCCACAAGAACCAAGACTCCAGGAATAGGTCCAAGAGGAAGAGCGGCGAGGACGGCAACTAACAAAGCCACTACAGCAAGTGGGTGACGAATCACTGTAAAGACTGCGGGAGGAGCAAAGGGTAAGAAAACAGACCATAATACTGCGATGAGGGATACGATGGATCCTGTTGTAAGAGCCGTAGACGGTACCATATGATTTCTACTTAGATATGTTAAAATTGATTTTTCCTTTTGTCCAAAGAGACTGTACCCCACGATGTCTCTTTCCGATCTGAAAAAATTAGACCGAGTTCTCACAACTCACGGATACGCAATTAAAAAGACCAGTTTAACGCCGCGCCGAATTCAACAGATTCGAAAAGATCTTACTGTATCTCCTCAAATTGCGCCCAAATTCGCAAAAGCAGCGGCTGCGCCCTTCGCCGTCTATGTAGAATCTCCTACACGATTCTATCTTCCTCGCCAATGGGGGATCGATTCCTATGGAAAAGCAGAAGCCGATTCTGTCCCTTTGGGAGATGAATTGCGAAAGGATCTAGACTTCAAAGGAAATCCTTATGAATATCAAAAAAAGATTGTCGATTCCTTTCTTGAAGCAGGAGGAAATGGCTTAATTTGTGTTCCGTGTGGACGAGGCAAAACATTCATGGCAATCTGGACAGCCATGCGACTTGGACGGAAATTCTTAATTGTTGTCGACAAGGAATTCTTGATGAATCAATGGAAAGGAGAACTCGAAGCCCTTGTTCCTGGAATTCAAATTGGAATTATTCAAGAAGATAAATTTCAAGTGGGTGAAGAGACTTTTGTAGGGAAGCCTCTGACAGTTGCGGAACTTAAGAAGCTTTGTCAAGAAAAGTCTCTGAAAGTTAGTGGAAGTCGAGAAGATCTTCTTGGGCGTCTCAAGCAGGCAGATCCAAACTTTCAAGAAGTGGAGATCAAAAAGGTTCGGTATGATTGTACAATCGCAATGATCCAAACCCTTGTTCAGAGAGAATTTCCAGAAAATGCGTTCGAAGGCTTTGGATTTACAATCTTTGATGAATGTCACCATCTTGGAGCATCCAATTTCAGTCGGGCACTTTTGAAGGTTCAAACCAAATACATGCTTGGACTTTCCGCAACACCTGTTCGTGATGATGGTCTTACAAAAGTGTTTGAATGGTTCTTGGGAAAACCTGTGTATTGGGAGAAAACACGTGAACCCGATGCGCAAGTCATTGTTCGCTGTGAACAAATTACCTCGACAGATACAGCCTATACAGAAGTACCGACAGACTTTCGAGGAGAAATGATTATGGCACGTCTTCTTACACGTGTCATTGAGTATGCTCCACGAACCCAAAAGATTGCGGAGATTATTCAAGATCTCTGTAAAGATTCTCGTCGTCGCGTTCTTGTTCTCAGTGAACGAATTGGTCATTTGGAAGCCATTGAACAATTACTCAAACCATCCGGTCTCACGATGAGTTATTACATTGGAGGAATGAAAGAGGAGGTTCGAGAAGCAGGAGCACAAACATCGCGTGTCTTGCTCGCTTCGTATGCTATGGCAAGTGAAGCCATGAACATTAAAACCTTGAATACTGTGATTTTGGCAAGCCCACGAAAGAAAGTGGAGCAGAGTACAGGGCGTATCTTGCGTATTAAACCTGAACAACGCGAAGTTCCTCCCATTATTGTCGATGTTGTGGATTGTCATGGCGTGTATCAAGGGCAATGGAAAAAACGGGCAGCCTATTACAGAAAATGTGCCTATAAAATCCTAGTGGGAACGCATGAACCCACAGCGGTTGCGAAAGAGGAAGTGGAAGATCTTGAAGACTCCAACGAGAAGACTTCAGGATGTTTGCTTATGGATAGTGATGAAGAAGATGAGGATTAATCGATAGATTCAAGAACAGCCTTTTTCCAGCCGCCATCGTTATCGAAATAGATTTTACGAATATCGACAAGATCACTCTTACCAAATTCATTACGACGACGGTAGAAATCTAAATTGCCATGTTCCCTTTGGATTTCTCGAAGTTTTAAAATCGCATACGAAATTTTCATTGTGCCACCACCCTTCTGACGACGAGTTCCGCGACGATTCTTACGATTGGCACGTCGAGTATTTTTGCGACGTTTTCCACCATTAAACACTGTTTGGTAAGGTGCTACTACACCTTGCTCATTCAAATAAAATCCACGAGGATCAGGATTTACCATTTCTAGTAAGGACTCTCAATTTATCTACGACGACGAGTATTGCGACGGTTCTTGCGATTGTTGCGTCGAGTATTGCGACGTCGGCGTCCTCCCGTCTTTACACAGGCAGGATTCCAGGCTTGCGCATCATAAGGCTTCTGGAGAAGAACAGGAGCACCTACACTGTCGACAAAGCGCTCAGGAGCGCCAGCACCTAAACTGGGAACATTGGCATATCCAGCCGTAGGCGCATAATACGCAAGATTGTCAGTACCTAATCCGCCACCACGTTGACGGCGAGTGCCACGACGATTCTTGCGATTCTTACGATTGCGACGACCCGCGCCACTCATAACACCGTTCTTTGTAAAGAAATCAGTTCCAGAGGGAGCAGGAGGAGCCGTGCTCGGTGTGTGAGGACCCGCATTCAAAGGATTGGGTGTTGATCCTTCACACGCAATGCGCTGAACAGGAGGAATACCTCCCGCCCAAGGAGCAGCGGCATCCGGGACAGGGGAAGACAAGTCGAATGTGTAACGACCGCCCGCCTGAACATTCATCTCTTGGTCCATCACATCATTGTCACTATGTTGGATCATATCAGAACCTTCAGCAGCCTCGACTCCATCGTTGTTGCGGCGGCGACCGCCTGCCATTCCAGGGAGACCACGCCCATTGTAAGGAGGGGCGATGAACCCAGGAGGCGTGGCGGCGCGACAGTCACCAATAGGGGTATTGATTTGCCCGTAGTTGTTGACACCCGCAAGAGTCTCTCCTGTAAATGCCCATCCAGCACCTCTTTGTTTACGAGTACGACGATTTCCTTTCCAGACCATTTCTTCTACTGAGCAATGCGAAAAAACGGAGCATCACATAGAAAGCAAGGTGGAGTATAAAAATCTGAATGTTGAAGTCTTTGATTTATTCGGCGAAGACATCTTTTGTAGCATATGTATTGAATCTATAAAAGAAGGGCAACGAACTGTTGTAGTACAGCCTTGTCAGCATGGATTTCATCAGATTTGTATCGATCCTTGGCTTTTTTCCAATACATCATGTCCAAACTGTCGGGGACCTATCAATACACCAAACGTCGAACCTATACAACCTACAGCAGGTCAACTTCTTGATCTTGAACGAATTCGTTTATCCTATGTTCTTCTTGATTGGATTCTTCATACCTATCCGAATTCACAACGCTACACACCTCGCGCACAAGCTATACGATCCTTTGTGCGTGAAATTCAATGGAACGGTCGGCGCCCCATTCCACTTGACACATCTAGTCGAAGCTTTTTGATACGTATGAAGACCTATATTAATTCACGTGAAAGAGTTCTCTTTCAACAATTGTACCCCACCCATCATCACACTGTTATATATCGATGTCCACAGGTTCAGGAGATTCGCGCTGCTCTTCTTCCACGATTCCAGGAGTTTGTTGCGCAGCATGGATAAAGAAGTTTGCGGTGTGAATACGGGATCCTTGAGGAGCTAGTTTCTTAATTTCATAGGAATCCAAGAAAGAATTCCACTCAATAAGAACAACAAGAGATGATTTTGTTTTAAATTCATTGCGAAGCGCAAAACTGGTCTCTTCTTCTTGAACAGCCGCCTCTCCAATATGTTTCTTATCGTAGCTAAACAAATCGAATGTATCAGGTAGCCCTTGAATATTTTTCGCAATCGCAACAAGTGTGGTAGGAATCGATCCTGGAGGAAGGCGCTGCTGCTGCTGTTGTTGTTGAGGTCGTGGATGTTTCTTTACAGAAGGCACAAGAGTCTGCTGTTGACGAGTAGGCGCAGGACGAGGAAGAGGCGCAGTTGAGACTTTGGGCTGTTCAATACGATAAAAGTGGCGGCGACGACGAGGATTTTCAGGAAGGAATTCGATGCTCTGATAATCACCAGAGTCTACAAGTTGGGAAAATTCAGAAAGAGGACGAAAAGTAGCGAGTTTGAGTTCAAATCCTGAAAGACGAGAATCTTGAATGAGGAAATTTTGAAGAAAGGAATGAATAGGCTGAAGACGTTTCGAAAATGGCTCTTTGACAAGAACATCTCCCCGCCACATCCAGCAATCTTGAAGCGTAATCACTCCTTGATCGACTGTGGCAATGAACACAGTTCCTTTGTTAAAGACGGACGAATCGACACGGAGTCGCAAATAATTTCCTTGATCAAGACGACATTTTACAAACTGAACAGGCTTTTTCGGAAGAAAACACAAAAATCCAGGCTCTGCGCGTCCTTCATTTCCAATCAAAAGAAGTTTTTCATTGGAAAGAAAGTCCTCGGCTTTTTCGGGGTGTAGACTGTGGCGTATATGAAGATGTTCAAATGTGGATTCAAGAATTCCACGTGTTTCATTGAGTTGTGCGGGTTCAATCGTTTTCATCTCAAACATGACGGAATGAAATGTGCTTGAACGTGCCATTTGCTCCTACCCTTCTATAGAAGCCGCCCCTTAGATTCTTAGCGACGGCGCCGCGTGCTACGACGACGCAAAGGTCCAGAAGGTATAGCACCAAGTTTCTCTATAGCCAATTGGCGTACTGTAGGATTTCTTGTCAGGAGTCCTTGCGCAGCAAGTCGATTCAATGCCATCTGTTTTTGTGTGAGCATACCTCCGCGAAGTCTGCGACATGTGCGGCGGCGGCGTCGTCCTCCTGAATGCCCTTCAAAAACACGCGGATCTCTTCCCACAATATGAATTTGATTAGGTGTATATTCATATGTTTTCTTATCGGATGTTAATGTTACAAGAATCTTTTTCCCTGCGCCAAAATTGTCCCACCCTTTAATATTGCCTTCAACCCATGTCCCATCCTGTTCCACTGTAGCTGTAACTCTCCATAAACTCAAAGGATCATAGGTAGATGTAGTATCACCATGACGCACAGTTACACAACTTCCTACGATTCCTGTCACCATTCCAACTTTTTGTTTTTGAAGATCCTCATTCGGAGCTCCTAAACTTCCCTCTTTGTCCTCGACTAAGTATTTGGCTGGACCTAATGTTACATAAGCCCCTACTTTCAGAAACATTCCTATTTAGAAAAAAGACTAAATCGCAGAGAAATTGGGATTTTCAGAAGTATCATTGGCAAAGATTCCTCCCTCAATAAACTGACCACCATTTTGTGCCATCTCCGGTGAAAAGGTTTGAATTGCAGGGGCTACCTTTGAAGTTTCCAATCCTGCGATCCCTGAGTCAAGTGCGATATGTACATTATCAGGTTCAGGAGCAGGTCCAAAGAAACGCTCAGGATGACGGAGGTTATCTTTCATATTACTGCTACCATATGTTTCATCGTAAGGATCTGAGTCTTCAGGACCCGGGAGACGTATCTTGGGAGCAGGCGGCGCAGCTGCGTTGGGTGTATTAGGACCGCCAGGTGTAATCGTTCGAGGAATGTCAACAGGGGGGTCTAAGTATACAGGGGGCGCAGGCGCAGGAACTTCAAAGCCTTCAAATCCAATTCGTTTCGTAACAAAGAGGTAAGCGACAAAAAGTGCTGCGCTCACCAAAATAGTTAAAAGTACTTTGTTGTACATATCTGAATCTTCCGTGGAAAAATGCTTGCGCAAAAAACCACTGCGCAAGGTAGAATGGAAGTTGAAGATCTTGTGAAGTTCGTGCGTAGTGAATTCTCTACGAAGCCGGTTGTTGATGCTGAGACTTGTTTGCGCGTCGGCGCTGCGCTTGCTGTGAAGGTAAATGCCCTTTCGAATTTGAATGGGTCCGAGAAGAAGAAGCTTGTCGTGGATGTTGTTCTTCGCTGCTTGAAGGAGGCTGAGGAGAAAGAGAAAGCTGGGAAAGCGGATACCACTGCGATTGTTGCGCGATATGATCGTTTGGAGAAATCGGTATCTGAGACATTGCCTGTTTCATTGGAGTTGATCGTTTCGGCATCTCGTGGGAAGTTAGATTTGAAGAAGGTAAAGCCTTCTGTTTTGCTCCGTTATTGCTCTTGTTTTGCGAAGACGGTCGTGACGGTTTTGGTCTCCCAGAAGGTAATTTCGGAGGAGGTTGCGAAGAAGGTGGAAGAGAAGATTGAGATTGTTGAAGAGAAGGCTGAGGTTGCCGATTCTGTTCTTGACGCGGTCCAGAAGACTGCGGAATCACCCGCTTCTGCTGTGACACAGCTTCAGGAAGTTGTTGCGACTGTTGTTGAAAATCCTGTCGCTGAGAAAGTTGAATCTTCCACTGAGGAATCCAAAGCGTAGATGACGTTTCGATCTTCGCAGGATAGGTTTCAATGCTAAAAAAATGTTTTGGAACTAAAAATTCATGAACCGATTCTAATTGTTCTTCAATGCCAACAGATGTTCGTTTGCGTTCAAGAACATGATATCCAAACCAAGTCTTCTTTCCATTTGTTTCAAGTAAAATTCCGCTGAAATCTCCAGCATCATAAATATGACATAGATCTGTCATTTCTTGTGAAGAATAAGAAGTATCTGGGATCCAGGAACGAAGAAGTTTCCCCATACCTTGAAAACTTGATTGGAGTTTAAGCAAGGACCCCATGAGTAAAGTAGATATGCCACCTTCTAAAAAAGATACATCCTTTCAAGCTCTTCTTCTTACTGCGAAAGGAGAAGTCAAAACAGTAAAACTTGCTCTTGAAAATGGAGAAGTCACAAGTGCTGCGATCCAAATTGCCTTGAAAAAGAAAACCGAACCTGAATGTGTAGGAACATATCCTTACAAAAACAAGGTTCTCTCTCTCTTTGGATATACGCAAGGTCGAGCAGGCACAGAAAACAAACATGAACTTCCGCCTCCTCATGATACTCAACTCTTGTTTGGAGATGTTCTTGTTCTTGTAAATGATAAGAATGGATCATGGAAACGTCCTATCCCATTCAAACCAGAAGAATATACCACATTCTACAATGATTCGTTTGGTGGATTTGAATCTCTTGATGAAGAGGATAGTGATTCAGAAGAAGAGGAGGAAGAAGATGACGATGACGAACCTGCGCAAGAGGAAGCAGAGGATGTAGAAGAAGTCGCCGCAGATGAAGAGAAAGAAGAGGAAGAGGAAACAGAAGAGGAAGAAGAAGCAGAGGAAGAAGAAGAAGTAGAAGAGGAAGAAGCGGTAGAAGAAGCTGTGGAAGAAGGAGGAGGAGAATTCGAAGCGGATGTTCCTGCGCGCTCGTCGCGCTCTCGCTCGAAAAAGAAGAAAACCTCTGAATCTCAGAACACAACCCTCTTTGGGCATCAGAAAACAGTCTCTTCTCAACATTATCTTGAAGGACTTCGCAAAATCCACACCAAACTCGATCCTGATGAGCCCGCTTCCGCGAACAAGATTCGCAGTGGAATGCTTGTCTCCTTGAAACAGTATTTTGGAAAACATCTCACGGATCAAGAAATCCAGGTTCTTGAAAATTCTGTCTACAAATTTACTCTCGATGCGGCGATGAAACTGAATATTGTTCCTGATTGGGCAAATCCCCAATTTCGCAATCAATATGCTCGAAAGATTCGTCATATTAGTCTAAATCTGAACCCAAACAGTTATATTGAAAACAAAGGTCTCTTTCAGCGCTACAAAGCAAATGAATATACACTTGAAGAGGTTGTTCTTCTAACAGATACTGAATTGTTTCCTGAACGCAATCGAGAACTTGCGGAACGCATGTTCCAGCGTGAACAACGTCTTCTTGAAGGCAATCGCGCGGCGGCAACGGATCAGTTCTCATGCCCTCGTTGCCACAAGAGACAGTGTACCTATTATGAACTCCAGACACGTTCCGCAGATGAACCGATGACAATCTTTATTCAATGCGTAAATTGCCATAAAAGATGGACACAGTAGACTAATAGAATGGAAAATATTGTTGATCTTTTGGATATAACTGATACCGAGAAGTTTCCGGTTCCCAAACACCTTTGGGAATTCTTTGCCGCAAAGAAAACAAATACTGTTTTTTTGAGTATTGGTTCAGGATCTTCACCCATGGTTGAACTTCATGTGAGTGAAAATCTTGGATGTAAGATTCATGTATTTGATGATGCGCCTGAAGCCAAAACAAATTGGGCAGCGGTGGGTGAAATGTTGACAACTCGAAAGGCAACTGACACAACGCCTGTGTTTGCGAAAGCCGCAGCCAAAAAGTGGGTTCTTCCTCGCAATCTTTTTTATCACGGACATGTACCTCATTTTCAGACATCAGAAGAAGGACTTCAGAAGACAATAAAAACAATTTGCTCTGAAATAAATGAACAACGTATTGATATTTTAAAGCTCGATTGTATTGATCGCACGTGTGGATCCTTGTATGCGATTCTTAGCAGCGGATTTCGACCTGGTGTTGTAATGATTCACTGGGACCCTTCCCCCGACTCATCGTTACAAAATACATTGCTTGCAGGACACCTTCAAAATTGCGGCTATGGACTTGTTGCGAAATATCAGAATAATTATTTGTATTATTTTACTGACAGAGGACTATACGATACGGTTTCTTGGGAAACCAATGTGGTTGAAAATCCTCTTGTCAATGGAATCCTTGAATCCGTGTGTGGAAAAAACATAGGAAAACTTTAGAAGAGTCTCACCATTCTCATGGAACGAATTCCTAAAACTGCTTCCGCCTCTTCCCAGCCACAATATCCACAAGGCTCAGTATCTCCATTATCAGATCGTAGAATTATGATTCTTATGTTAAAAACACAAGGTGGAGGGCGTAGATCCTTTTCGGAAAGTTGTCGATACACGAAAATAACAAATCCTATTAGAATAAAGCGGTATGAAGTACCGACAAAGCAGTCGATATAAAACAACACGTAAACAGAAACATCCTGAGACTATTCAGGCTGATTTGTGTTCCAAAGATTTTTATACCTGTGTAAATACACAGTGGCTGCGCCATGTTCATATGCCGCCTTATTTAGCAGCCTTTGGAATCAGCGAAGAAGTGGAAAAACGGATTGAAGCTCAACTATTTTCTATAGCCTATTCGTGTATGAATGCCTATCATCAAAAACAAACAACAAACACGGAAGAAACTATGATGGGAGCAGTTGTCCATTCAGTTCTTCATGTGGCGAGCCAGCAAAACAGCGTAGCCTCTTTACAAGAAATGTTGGATGCGATTCAGTGTTTGAAGACAAAAGAAGACATTGCGAGATCGATTGGTCAAATGTGCCGATCCAAAATTTCTACCCTTCTCGGTCTCGAAGGAAAATATTTTGATAAACATCGGAAAGAATTTAGTTTATTTTTGGCACGTGGATCCATAGGTCTTCCAGATAAATTATACTATGAAGATGAATCTCCTGGGCGCTGGAAAACACTTCATTATTATACTGAATTTCTTGAAAAACTAGGAAGAGCGTTTCATATTCCAGATCTTGTTTCGGTGATTGAAACAGAAAAAAAACTCGCCCCTTATATTTTACTGAAACGAGTCAAAGAAGAAGAATCAAAACTCTATGGACATCAACTTCAATCTCTCTATACTCATATTCCATGGGCTATGATTTTTGAAGGCTATGGAGTCTCTGGGTGGAGTCGTCGAGTGTTCGCGGTCGAATCCCGTGAATGGCTTTCGATTCTCAATACATTGTTTCAGAATGAATCGATAGAGTTCTGGAAATTGCTCTTGAAATGGGAAACACTTCATCATTTTGTTGCGTATCTTCCTCCTCCCTTTGACGACTACCATTTTGAATTTTTCCGAAAGCGCCTTCGTGGTCAAGCCCAGAAACTTCCTCAAAAATATTTAATGCTTGATATTCTTGGAGAGTGGTTAAATCCATTCCTCTCGAAAGAATATTCAAAGCGGTTTATTTCTTCTGAGTTTAAGAAGAAAGCAGAGGCATTTGCGAAAGAAATTCATCAAGCCACTCTTCATCGTATTCATACAGTAGATTGGCTTCAGCCTCATACACGATCTCTTGCTATCGAAAAGGTGAAGCAGATGCGATTGAGTATTGCGTGCCCTGATTCAAAGGTGAGCCTTCCTCTTCCCAAAGTGGTGGCTGATAATTTGGTCAAGAATCTCCTTTCCTTAGGAGAATGGTCCACTGACCAAATTCTGTCCAAACTTGGACAATTGCGCAGTGCGGAGAAAGGCTGGGAAGATCCGGTCTTTGCGGTCAATGCGTATTTTTATGCGGAAAACAATGAATTAATTCTTCCGTATGGATCTCTTTTTGATCCTTTTTATAGTGAAACACGCCCTCTAGGATGGAATTATGGCGGGGTAGGAGCCATTCTCGGGCATGAAATTACTCACGCATTTGATGAAGATGGAAAAGAATATGATCCTTATGGATATAAGAAGCACTGGTGGTCCTCTCAAGATACAAAGAAATACCAGACGATAATTAAAAAAATCATCAGTCTTTTTAATAAACAAAAGGTCCTCGGACATTCGGTCGATGGTGTCTCCACCGCAAGTGAAAATATTGCGGATCTAGGAGGTCTCGGAATTGCTCTGGATGCGTTAAATAAGCGTCTTGATCAAGAGCACGTGTCTCTTGAAGAGCGGAAAAAAGCATATCAGAACTTTTTTATTTCCTATGCGATGAGTTGGCGTGTCAAAGAGCGTCCGCAGAAACAACTTCAAGCGCTCTTAGTTGATCGTCACGCTCCTGCGCATCTTCGTGTAAATCTTGTTGTCAACCAATTTCAAGAATGGTATGATGCATTTAATATTCAAAAAGGTGATCCTTTGTATATCGCACCTGAAGATCGTATTCGAATTTTTTAGAAAACAGCCATATCACTAATACGCCAATACTCGAAGCTTCCATCAGGCATAGGACGTTTTAGGATGAAAGGAAGACGCCGCTGTTCAAGTTCCATCTTTGCGATATCAAGAGGACTTGTTACATGTTGAGGAACATTTACAAAGGGACGAGCTCCTTGAGCAAGCTGATTTGCGCGAAATCCAAGGATCTTGGTTCGCTCAAAGAGCGTAAGGAAAGGTTGGCTCTTGTGAAACTCATCTACAGGTGCTCCTTCACTAACAGGCGCAGTACGAATAGGAAGTTTTGAAGAGACTGTTTCAATATAATCTAAGAGGCATTCAGGGTGATGTTTGTAGAGTGACGCAAGAGAATCTTGTGCTTGACGAGCTGCTTCCGCGTTATCTTTCTCGTCATCTTCTACATATTCATCGAGTGTCTCAAGTGTATCTTCCGCATCAAGACCTTCACCTTCAACAACGTCTGTCTTTGCTTTTTTTTTCTGATCAAAATCACTGCCGTTCATCTTTCTCTGCTCGAGACTAGAAAAAAAGTCCAGTTCAAATTTTCGCGTAGGGTCGGCGCCAAAATCGATCGGCGCCCGCTTAAAATTGAATCGACGGAGTTCATGGTATATACCCCAACACGATGGAACCAACTTTGAAGGAATCTTCTGATCTTACTCTCTATACGTCATTTGACGATATGAAACTCCCAGACAATCTATTGCGCGGCATCTACGGGTATGGTTTTGAAAAGCCATCCGAGATCCAACAGAAGGGTATTGTCCCCATTAAAGAGGGGCATGATATCCTTGCGCAAGCACAATCAGGTACAGGTAAAACTGGTACATTCTGTATCGGTTCTATGTCGAGAATCGATCCGAGCTTGAAAGCTCCTCAAGTTCTGATCCTGTCTCCAACGCGTGAGCTTGCTGAGCAAATCGAAGGCGTTGCCAACGGTCTCAGCCAACATATGGGCATCTCCGTCTACTGTGCGACGGGTGGTCGTGAACTCCACCACGACTTCAAGGCTCTTCAAAATGGCGCTCAGTTCATTATTGGAACTCCAGGGCGTATTTATGATCTTATGAGTCGTAAGAGCTTTAATGGCGGACCTGCTCTAGGACGTAATAACATTCGCACAATCATTATGGATGAAGCAGATCAAATGCTCGAAAACAAGTTCCGCGAGCAGGTCATGTGTATTCTTCAACTCGGCTTCCCCAAGGATGTTCAGGTTGCGCTCTTCAGTGCGACGATGGCGACGGAAGTTGTAGAATTTGCCAACAAGCTTCTCCAAAACCCCGTCCAGATCCTCATTCCTCCCGAAGAAGTCACGCTCAAAGGTATCAAGCAATACTACGTGGATCTTCAGCGGGAAGAATGGAAGTTCGAAGCTCTCTGCGATATCTTCTCGAACATCAACATCAATCAAGCCATCATCTACTGTAACAAGCGCAACCGCGTAGAATGGCTCGCTGAAAAGATGGCGGCGCAACAGTTCCCTGTCGCCTACATTCACGGTGAAATGGAAGTTGGTGAACGTAAGCGTCGTATGCAGGACTTCCGCTCAGGTAGCAATCGCGTCTTGATCAGTACCGATCTTCTTGCCCGTGGTATTGATGTACAACAGATCTCTCTTGTCATCAACTTTGAACTCCCTACGAAGAAGGAAGTGTACATTCACCGTGTCGGTCGTTCAGGACGTTATGGTCGTAAGGGTGTAGCCATCAACTTGATCGGTCCTGATGATACATCCATGATGAAGGAAATTGAAACCTACTACCAGACGAAGATTGAATCTCTTCCTGAAGATCTCTCACGCATTATGATCTAAAAGACAAAGCTCTAAATAGAAATGAATCCAAAACTACAAGATCAAACAGATGAAAACAATAAAAGCATAAATACTCGTATCCGCTCTCTTTTTTCATCCACTTCCGGTGTGAGTTCAAAAATAAAATCCCATGAAGTTCTCTATGTGTTAGCCATGGCATTTCTGATTAATTTTGCCTTTGCGCTTTTTCTTCTCACCTGGGTAAAAAATTCAGATCTTTCCAATTTGCCTACAGAAGTGTTTGAACGTTTTATTATGTTGTTTTATTTTGGAATTTCGATCTTTACAACGACTGGATTTGGAGATATCTCTGCGAAATCCAAACGTATGCGTATGGTTGTAGCCTTGTATTTGATTCTAGTGGTCTCAGGAGCGATTAGTTTCTTCTTTGAATTCTAATTTGTTTTTACTTTCATATAGCCACTCTTTCGAGAGTGTGGAGTTTGAAACCAGTCGACTATACGTTGAAATACAGATGTATCGCGAGTTGGAGACCAATTCTCTACATGAACAGATTCAAATGATTCAGTAGTGTCTAAAGTATCATTTGGTTCAATCATACGTTCAGGAGACGGTGGGTGCTGCGGCACGGGCGGCGGGGGCGGGGGTGGCACTGTAGATGCCATCTTACAACGAACTTTACATTCATAAATTCTTTGTTTTGTAGCGGTATCAATCACACACCAGCTCGATTCTATATCCACATTTTGTTTACAGCGATCACAGAGGACGTTTTTTGTCACTTTTTACTTCTCTGGTATGGATTTATCTTCCTGTTTAAGCAATTGGAGAAATTCTTGTTTTGCCAATTTATCGCAGGCAGAGGACTTTGCTAAATGTTTATTTAAGTTTCCTCGATTCGCAAATTCAATATCACAATGTTTACAATAAGGCTTCTCGGATTCTCCAGAGACCGCTTTTGACACACATTGATCTACCCATTCAATAATATAGGGTTTGTCAGGAATCGATACATTGAATGTTTCAGAAACTGGCTTTTCACAAAAGTCTTTACAGCTTTTCTTGCGCTCATGATGGCGCTTTAACGATGCCTTTGTCGCAAAAAATTTTGAACAGCCTTTACAATACCACTGTGTTTCTTCTTCAGATCCTTGTTCATCTTGGGCTTCCACTAAGGGAGCGGTGAGCTCACCCTTCAAGAGAATTTCATCAGTATTCATATAAAACCCAATATTTGTATTCGCACCGGTTAAAAAGTCTTCACTCTTTGATTTGAAAACAAGTCCTCCTCTTACTCTCAATCCTCGGCTTGATGTAAAAGCCATATTGGAACTCGCATCCATCCATCCTAAATCTTGAATCATCGTTCCAGAAAATTCATTGGGATTTGTAATATGACCAAAATTTATATTGGAAAGACCTACAGGCTTGCCACCCGCAAGAGTAGGATCATCCATACTACAGGTAGGATCAGTGATTATACCGTGCCCCTTAAAAAAGATTTTGTTATCGAAAATAAGTTTCTTCTGTTCCTCCGTGTGCAATGGCTTTACACCTCTTTTCATGTCATATCCTATAAAATTTCCAGAGGCATCTAAATAATGTTTTTGCTCTAAATGAAACTGCTCTAAATCTTTGGTAAAGACTTCTGCTTGTGTGGACATGGTTCTATATTTAGTGAAACGAAAGCTTTAACCAAAAACAACCGCAACCCACACTTTTGGTTGAAACCACCCGGGAATTCTTTTCTTCTTTTTGGTTGAGAGCGATCGCACCAACGGAATTTACGTGTACAAATCTCCCCACTCCTCGATTTCTTTCTCTGAAATCTTTGATTCTTGAAACGGAGTTCGAAGAGGTTGAGAGTGATCTTCATGAATGGATTCAAGATGTTCCAGAAAACTAATGTAGTAAAGTAAGATCCACTGGCGCGCCATGGGAATCGGATTTTCCTTTCGCGTTGTTTTGAAGAGTCCTTCACAAATTGCCCAGACACAGAACTCTTCAACTGTATTTTTAAAGAGATCATGTCTCTGTTTGCTCAGAGAGACTTGAAGATACCATGTTAAAATGGCTTTGTACAGATCGTTTTCTAGATCCTCATTGGTCACATTGTATTTTTTCGCATTGAATCGATACGATACTAGAAGTGTCTTTGTAAAGTGAAAATGGTTCTGAATACAGAGCAATAAATCTTTCATACGTAGACAAAGTTCATAAACCTTTGCTTTGACTTGTTGATCATTTACTTTCTTTCGCAGAGGATGATCATAAGGAAGAGGATGAAGAAATGTGTCATACATGTAGATCATACATCGCTGACAAATTTCATGTTTTGGTTGTGCCATGACGTGTACCTATGCTATAGCCTAGATATCTTTCAATTTTCATGCGTCTTGGAATCTTCCACCTCAGAAGAAGGGCTTGCTGTTCTTGTAGCAACGTCATTCACATGATCACGAATGTCGAAACGACACACAGGACAGGCAACATTCATTCGAAACCAGGGATCAATACAATCTTTGTGAAACCAATGTTCACAATGGAGGATCTTTCGGGCTTCTTGTGATGGTGTAATACTATCTTGGCAGATCGCACAATTTGTTTCTGAACTTACAGATCCTGTAATCGTTGCTGTGTTAATTTGAGCTTCTGTCGGACGAACAATCACAGGTTCAAGGAATTCACGATTCAGTGTCGTCGAGGAAGCAGGGAGCAACATATTGAGAAGTTGAAAGAAGCGGCGTTCAGTGGGAGGGAATTCGGTCGTCATTGTTTGATTGTTCAAGCCTCCCATAATCGCAGAGAGAACATTCTGCGTAAGAGGCATTGTAAGATCATCTGTATCCTCCATCTGAACAATCTGAATGGGAGGGCGGGACGGATTGGTTAGGCGAACAGTAGTTGTTGCCGTTGAAAGTGTAGGAGGAGCTACCGTTGTAGGAGGTGGTACTTGTGGAGCACTTGGAGATGCTGGTGCGGTCACGGCGGCAGCTGATGGCTGTGGAGGAATATTGGGCGAAATTGCTGTAGAACGATATGTGTAGGAGTAATTTGTCATATTTGGATTCAGACGATCGCGTGAATAAATTTGAGCTGCCGCAAAGCCCCCACCCCCAGTTCTACCCCTATTCAATCGAGATGCAGCAACCTCCTGTTGATTCTGACGGCGATACGCATTCAACCCAAATGTATACAAGTCAAAATGTGATTGTGCCTGCGACGAAACATAATCTAAGACATCTGCCACGCTATCGAATGTCTCAGACTCGTAAAGTAAGGCGGGAAAGTAATTGTGAAGATCATCAAGAAGGCTCACGCCATACAATTCTTCATAAGAGCGAGATGACATTTCAGGAACACCCTAATCCTACTCCTCCAATGGAATCAAGTTTTAAAGCCGCCTTTCCAGGAGTAGATATGGAGACACCGCAGATAACTGAACCTGTTCCAGGTTCTTCTGAACCCAGTGTACAGGAACAACCCCCTCAACCGATGGAAAAGGGTGCGGTCGGCATTGTGAATATTGGAAATACGTGCTATATGAATTCAACGCTTCAAGCGATTCGGAGCAGTTTTGAACTCACAGCGTTCTTCCTTCAGAATCGTCATGAAGAATATATGGCTCACAAAGATCCCAAGAAAAAACCGGTTATCCTTACAAAAGCCTACATTGAAATTCTCCGCATGCTCTGGAATGGAACGCGATCTCAGTCCATTCGCCCTGTAGGATTCTTCAATGATATGTGTCATGTCGTAAAAGATTCGATCTATGAGCAGTTTCAGATGAAAATCGCGCATGATAGTCATGAATTCTTGATGCTCATGCTCGAAAGCTTCCATGAAGCCCTTTCAGAGGAGGTCAACATGGTCATTCATCGCCCACCTCCCCAGACTCCCGCTGATCATGTGATCCAAAAGGCACTTGAGTTCTGGAAACAACAATTCCAGAAGTCCTATTCTCCCTTTGTGGATCTTATCTTTGGACTCTTCATGCGAGAGATGGATTGCCACGAGTGTAAAAATAAATCCTATTCCTGGGAGGTCTTCAATTGTCTCAAACTCTCCATGCCCCATGATGCGACACGTGAACATCCTGCGACACTCGAAGCCTGTCTTGCTGAAGAGTTCAAAGATGAAGAGATTGAAGAGTATGCGTGTGATCACTGTGCGCCCAAGCGCGGGCGTGCCACTCGTCGCACCTATCTCTGGAAACTGCCTCGAATTCTCTTTGTTGTGCTCAAACGCTTCTCTCCTACAGGACAAAAAATACAAACACCGTTCGCTCATGATCTCTCAACCCCTGTATCCTTCACAAAGTGTTTCAATGAGTATTCTCCTGAGCTCAGCAAAACGCGCAAGTACTCCCTCTTCAGCACAGTGGATCATCACGGAGTGTCTCAAGGCGGGCACTATACAAATCAATCGCTCAATACACTCGACCAAAAATGGTACGTTTACGACGACGACAGCGTATATCCCATTGAAAAACCGTCCTTTGGTCCGAGTTCCTATATTCTCGCCTTCTATCCTAATAACTGAGCATGCTGTGTACAGTAATGTTTATCGAGAAACATATATTTCTCAGACGTATTGGCAATCCGTTCACATTGACATCCGTTTTTCATGGTGGCTTCACAACGATAATAGAACATCGCTCCACGACGAATTTTATTTTTCATCCAATCTCGTGAACTGGTATCGAAGAATCGAGGAGAAAAGTGTTTAAACGATCGAGTTTCCATTTGGTTTTTCTTTGATTATGTGATGGAAGTCTCAATTTTTTCGGGAGGGAGGTCAACTAAATTGTAGACTTCTCCATACCATTTGTAAGGATCCATAGTAGAATAACTTTGAAAGAGATGATCTAGGATTCTCTGGGATTCAAGTGAGAATAGATTCACTTCACGGAGAACAGGGATAAGAGCATAAATTTCTTCTTGAAGTACTTTCATAATTGTCTCTGGAGAAGAATCTTTTCCATACCGATAGGCGGTGGAGAAGGTTGAATCTCCTGCGCGACGTCGCCGATAGTCTGGATGAATGGTATTCAAACATTCACGGAACATTCGAAAGTATAACCGCTGAACATATGGAAGAAGTCTATCTTTCTCTGAACAGATAGTAAGAGCATATAGAACCTCTCTAGGTGTAAGAAGAAGAAGATTAATAAAGTTCCCGTGAATATCGTAGAGAGGAGCATATTTTGTAAGATCGGTTGTACATCCTGTATCACACCCATAGGAGACATCGAAGAGAATGCGTTGACGAAATGCGCCAGGAGGATGAGAATTTTGGTAGAGGAATCGAAAGACAGGTTCTAGTTCATAGCCTGTGTAATCTTGAACAATAAGTTTTGTGTTAGACTCGATAGCATCTTGGACCAATGATTCAAGAAACCATCGATGATTTTCTGTATGCTGATGTGCTCCTGTATAGAAAGAACAAGGGACAATCAGAACATGAACTCGGTTATTCAGCCAAACAAAGAGGTTTGATTCAGAGTAATGAAGGAAAGGACCGAAACGATTCGTTATATAGGCAGAACTAAAATACGCATCCAAAAGTTCTTTTGTACGAGCAAATGCGGGATCAAAATGAACAACAAGAAGACTTGTATCCGACTTGGATTTTAGGATGGGATCAAGAAAGAGAGGAAGGAGTTGATCCCATCGAGGTGTAAGATCTTCAATCTTGGATACATGTGGGCAACTTCCGATTCCAACATAGGTATGCGTTTTCTCTATGTCAAGACAATGTGAAAGAATTGTTTCCATAATGGGGTGAATCGCCATAAAAAAGGTGCGCAAGTCAAATTTATACTCTCAAGATTTATTCCATATCACGAAGAGCAGCCATGGCGAGTGGATCAGGGAGCGGTTGATCGAAGCGTTGATGAGGAGGAGAGATCTTTCGTTTGGGGAGAACTTGCGCAGAGAGTTCTTGGAGACGAGATTCTGCTGCATCTTTCGTTTTACACTTTTCTGTGTATTTGTATTCGTTACACGTTTGAACAACGACTTTCTTTCCTACACGATAAATGGAGGTTACATGGCTCGGATTCACATGAACAGGAGCTTTTTGAAAGAGACTTACGAAGGTATTGACACGAAGAAACATGGTGGCGTACAACTACTGCGTGGGAGGATGACATCAATTTTAACCGTGTAAAATCGATATGACGGAACTCGCATGATACATACAACAATGTTTTCCAGTGATCATATGGTTCAGAATGGGCACTTTTATGGATATCCTGAATGTTGTATCCAGGAATTTGTAGAGCCTTTTCAAAAAGGAAAAAGTGGAAAGTGGTGGGATCGATCTCAAGTTCAAATCGATGCTCGCAAACATGGATTTCTTCCGTGTAAAGCTCACGCAGAAGAAATCCTACAAGGGCGAATCCGAATTGAACAACTGATTCAGCCGACGCGGAAATGTACGAAGAAATTTGGATTTAATAGTCGCGGAATCCCTCAATGCGACCATCCTCTACAAAAACGGTTTTGATTCGGCTGAGCATACCATTTCCAGAGCAGATACGGAAATGAATGTGAGGGGACAATTTTCCTTTGAAAGGGACGGTGTAGGCTTGAGGAGGACGGACCTTCAAGATCGCCGCGCCATTTTCATCCGCAGTCGTCACACCCGCATTCTCATACTTCAAGTACGCCTGAGACCAATTGTTGGTATGTTTTAAGTGCTCATTGGAAGGCTCAGCAGCCCAGTACAAGACTTTTGCGCCCGGGGCTACATCCACCTTCACTTCAAGTGTCGCACCTTGAGGGATGTAATTGGAAAAGATCTGGCAGGGAAGAACGGTTTCACCCAAGAAGGGCAAATAGGTATCGCGGTTGAACGCAATCAAAAGAGCACTGATACCAACTACAATATAGACCGCTCGAGACGTATAACTGCGACGCCCAAAAACCATTTCTACCGCATTCACACCAAATGCGCCAACAAGAAGCCAGTTCAACGCACCTACAAGAATAAGAGCCATTGCGACTTTGAACGCCAATTTCTGATAATACATGATTGTCTGATCACTACTATTCATTTTCTATAGATATTCAATATTTTTTCCTGAGAGTTCTCCATTGTAAAATCGATTTCAACTCCCTCATCAAGAAGAGCAATAATGAAACTAATTCTTCTTGCTGGATTTGCGCAGGCTGGAAAAGATACTACAGCCGAGTTACTTGTGAATCACTATGGCTATACACGCTTTGGATTTGCGGATGAAGTGAAGAAAATCGCAGCGCAAAGAACGGGACTGCCGATTGAACTCTTTTCAGATCCTGAAGGAAAAAAACAGAAGGCTGGATCCATGACTTTGCGGGAACATTGTATTGAAATTGGAGAATCGGGACGAAAACAAGACCCTGAATTTTGGGGAAAGAAAGTTGCCGACTCCATTCGAAGCTCGGGTGTTTCCAAAGTTGTCATCAGTGACTGGAGAAATCTTCCTGAACTCTTTGCGCTTCAAAAAGCCTTTTCAACCGCAGAGATCTATCCTATTCGAATTCGGCGGAGCGGGCAATATGTTTCTTCTGTTCCCGATATGACAGAATATAATTTAAATGGATTTCCATTTGTCTTGTTTCTTGAAAATGATGGGATTCAAAAAGAACTCTTGTTGAATAAACTCAAAAACTTTCCGTTTCTCTAGTAAATGCCCAAAGGCTGTTGTGTAAATCGATGGGGAACGGGAACCTGTACCCCGAGTGATATGAAAGAACCGCAATCCAAAGAAATGTCGTCCAAATTACAACAACTCATGGCAGATCGTGATCGCCAAGATACGCAATTGTGGGGAACTTCTAGCTTATCTGTAACCAAGCCTACTCCCAATGATCAGAAATATAATATAGGGACGGGCAAACAAACAACTTTGAATACCCGCGGTTAATCATCGCCGCATGAAAGGGAACATGCTCACAAATGACAGGATAATTATACCCAGAATTGTTTCGGTAAAAGAGTGTTTTATCATACAAATAGATGCCTTGTAAGGCACCTCCAATATGAGTATTTGGTTTTTGTTCAAGAGGAGTTAAGAAAGGATGCCCTTTGTATTCGCGAACAATTCGAGAGAAGAGAATATGGGCTTCTTCATTAATTGTGCCTGAATAGCGCAATCCTCGAATACAATGTGCGCGATAAATTCCAATCCCTCCAAAGGCGCTAAACACAGGAAAGGGAGGCAGAGTGGGAGGGATCTGTCGAATCACTCCTTTGTATTTTTCATCAAAAATTGTTTTTTCAGGAAGTAATTCCATCCCTACAGGGTAATATTGGTCATAGTATGCGGACACATCATAATAATTTCCTCGCTGACTTATACCATTGGCAAAATACGCATGAATATCGGCTGGAAATGTCTGAACAGTATTGACAAGACGATCCGCTCCAAACGCAACAGGAATATCAGGATCAAACATAATCACCAAATCATCCTTATTTTCACCAATATCCGTTGCTTCAAGCATTTCCATCAACTTGTTTCGCGCAAAGGCAATCATTTCCATGCGACAAGGAGCATTATCACCCGCTCTCGCAAGTCCGCGTTCTAAGAAAAAGGATGTAGGATACTCTTCACAGCGAATATGAATTCGTTGATCGGCTGCCGCCCACATCTCAAGCTGTGATTTTGTTAAATCGGTACTATTGTTTTCATAGAGGAAAACCTCTGCGCCAGGGATGGCATTTAAAAATTCTTGAGTGAACGATTGAAAAATAAGAAATCGTTCGCTCAGATTTCGAGTGATTCCTGCGAAAAAAATTTTCTTTTCACGCATTTGCTTCTGAAAGAACTTTGTCCTTCTCCTTTAACTTTACGAGTACATGCGTTGAACACTCACGTCAAGTTGAGGAGTCTTTTTCTTGAGGAACAAGTCGACATGTTCTTTCTTGAGCACATAGGGAAGACGGAAATCAGGAATATGGAAGGGGAGATCTTTGCTGTTGAACATACGAAGCATATTCACCTTCTGCGCAATTCCTTCGCAGCAGCGTTTGAGTTCACGAACACCCGTTTCTTCATTCGCATATTCACGAATGATATGTTCAAGAATCTCTTTGCTGATGCCCACTTTCTCGTTCAAGCCAACATCACGAAGCGCCTGAGGGAGAAGGAAGTTCTCCGCAATCGCAAGTTTCTCTTTCGCATTGTAGCCTTGGAGCGTAATCACGTTCATACGATCAAGAAGGACCTTATCGATCTTGGTAATATCATTTGCGCTGAAGACAAACATCACCTTGCTCAGATCAATAGGGACACCGCTGAGGTACTTGTCTTCGAAATCTTCATTCTGGACGGGATCTGTCATGTGTACAAGAAGATTCTGGACTTCTTCGCCCTTTGGAGTCGCACTGATCTTATCCAATTCATCGAACATGAGAACCATACTCATACTCTTCGCACCAATGAGACTGTTGACAATCTTGCCCGCATGACTGCTTTCATAGACAAGTTGGTGTCCTGTATAAGTTGTCGCATCACTATCACCTCCAAGACTGATAAACTGGAAGGGCCATCCAAGCGCCTTCGCAATTCCATTCTTGATCAAACTGGTTTTTCCAATCCCAGGAGGACCGACAAGAAGCAGAGAGAGACCGCGGCTCTGTGAGTTTGCGATCTTGGTCGCAATAAACTGCATTACCTGCATCTTCGCCTCTTCTTGCCCATAGATCGCATCTTCAAGATAGTTGCGAGCACTCTTCATAAAGTTTCCACAAATCTCAGGACCATCGTCGATCTTGACAGGAATTTCCTTGTATTGTCCGAGAGGAAGGCTGGTGAGTTTGTCAAGCCAGTTGCGGAGTTTGAAGTATTCTCCACTGGAAGGATCAAGAGTCTGAAGGCTGTGATATTTGGAAAGGATAAGACTCTGAGTATCTACAGGAATCTTCATGGAGAGAATCTTGAACATGAGTGGCTGTTCTTGTCCCTGTGGCTTGCGCTCTAGAGCTTCAAGAATGCTTTTCTGTTTTTCTTCTGTGAGACTCTTGAATTGATCGATCTGGTCATCAATTGTATTCTCTTCATAAGGTTTTGCGAGAAGTTTTACAAATTTCTTAACGCCTTCGCTTTCCTTCTTGAGATTGTGACGTTTGGGGATCATGCGCTCGGCGAAGTCATCTCCACCGCCAAAACCGAGACTGATCTGAAGAGAAGCGCGCTTTTCATCTTCTTCTTCCTCATCCTCTTCATCATAGTCTTCATCTTCATCTTCCTCCTCATCCTCATCCTCATCCTCTTCGTTCTCCTCTTCATCCTCCTCTTCATCTTCAGATTCAATCTTCTTGGAAGAACGCTTTGACTTCTTGCGATGTAGATCCTCTTCTTCTGAAGTTTCCTCTTCTTCCTCTTCTTCTTCAGATTCTACTTTCTTGGAAGAGCGCTTCGACTTCTTCTGACGTCGTTCCTCTTCTTCCGAATCTTCTTCTTTGCGCTTAGGAGAAAGTTTTTTCACTGTCTTTTCAAGTTGGCTAATACGATTGCTCATCTGTTTTCGAGCTTTGAGAGCAGCCTTGCGTGCGCTTTGACGAATACTTTGTTTCTTCTTTGGTGACAAACTTTCCTCTTCTGAAAATGTGCTATCAGAGCTTTCATACGTTTCAGACTCTGTTTGGGAAACATCTTCATCCGATTCATAGGCGATCAGTCCACGAATGTTGCCACGACTGTCGACGCTGTCGTCGTCATCATGCGGCGCATTACGCTTTACAGATGGCTTCGCCTGTTTCTTTCCGGAAGGTTTGTCACCAGAATCGGATTCCTTCTTCGCCTTATGTCTGGGCATTCTAACTTTCTTATCTGATTTCATTCTACACGGTTGTACGGATACCATCCAATCGTGGGGAATCAAATTTCACGGGGCAAAAAAACATTTACTCTTATTTAATTGCGACGGTTACGACGAGTATTACGACGATTCTTGCGCGTGTTCTTGCGCATATTTGTGCGGCGTCCACCCTTGCGAGTGAAGCTACGTGATAGACCGCGAACGGCTTCGTTCATTTCACCAGCGATCGAGCGACCGACACCATTGATACCGTTCAAACCTTTGCCGACGATTCCCTTCGCGGCATTGGTAACCTTACCGAAAGATTTCTTGCCAGCCTTGAACAAGTGACCAACAGGCGCATACACCGTTGAAAAAGGGCGAGTTCTGAGTGTTTTACGGACCATTTCTATATAGGTCTTCTATTTATTTTTTGAGGATGTCGAGAATGTCCATGAGAAGGAAGCGCGCCTTGGGTGACAAGCTCGGGAATGTCGCATCGCGGAGATGAATAAAGAGATCGATCTGTGCCTGATTTTCTTTGTAGACAAGCTTTCGAACTTGCGGGAAGAACTCTGAATTGCTTTGTTGGATTACGCGAGACATCCGGAGAATACAATCTACGTATTCTTCTACAAGGAGGCGTTTCTCTGGAATGCGGGCATGTTTGTCAATGAGTCCAAAGAGGGTCTTGTAGATGAGAGCGAGACTTTCAGAGGAAAGGATCTCAAGTGCCGTGAGTTCTGCGATGAACTGACTGTAGCCTTGACGATATTTCTTTTCAATGTTGTGTTTTTCAAAGCTCTCATTGTCGTGAATGTTTTTGGTGGTATCGAAATCTTCGAAGATTTCCAAATAATTATGGAAGAGACGATTCATTTCTTCAAAGATGATCTTATGCTTCTTACCAATTTCGCATAAGAGTTGCGCATAGAGGGGGCAGTAGATTTCCTCGGCGGCAGCTTTGGAGAAGACAAGATACATGAAGTCTTTCACAAAGTCAGCAACCTTTTCATCCGATTCTTCTCCCAAGATTTGGAGAAGGAATTCACGGATATCGTTAAAGGTGGATTGACCGAACTTATTCAACTTCAACCGAATGATCCGATTCAAGATCTTTTCTTCAATATCCTCGGAACTGCTTTTGAAGCGGCTTTGATAGCGCGCAGGAGGGGCACGAGGCGTTTCAACACGAGGGCTGGCACTCGCATCTGAACTTACTGATGTGAATGTATTAGCACTAGTGTTTCGAGGCATATTGAATCTGTAATTGCCTCCGCCGTTATTGTCACGACCTCCACCATGAGGTCCACCGCGACGATATTGGCGATCTTGATCTCCATCTCGTCCACCGCCTCCACCACGACCGAAGCGGTTTCCGTTTCCGTTTCCGTTTCGATCGCCTTGGAATTCACCACGTTCAGAGCGATGGTCGAAGCTACGAGTGTTTCCTCCCGTACGCCATTCAATGGTGACGGGTTTGGTAGGATCAAGAAGCCCTTGAAGACCCCGAATGGTCTCCGCTACACTCGGTGGTACTGTTCTTGCCTTTGATCGCAAACCAAGAACAGAACTTACCAAAGTGATTTCGTTAGAGTTGCTCATTTCTACTTTTGTTGACATCGTTTGAGTTAGGAAGTGGACGAACGTGGCAGGGTCGACGCGTTTCAAATTTTCATCCGCTTTCCATCCCAAAATCAGTAATGAATACAAAGAGCCTGTTGTCAGATGCGCGAGCAGATCGCTTACCGGAAACGCTGGGAATCAGAACTGCTTGTGGAATTCAACGCTTCCAAGAGTTGTTTTCACAGCCTCTTGAAACAAAGATTGAGAAACTTCAAGAACGTCAACAGGTTCTTTTCTCTTACAAACATCAATCCGCTGAAAAACTTCAACGAAATGCGAATTGTTTTGAAACGGTGAAACAAATCGAACCACTTTTAACATCCGTTCGAAAACCAACTTCGTTGGAAAAGGAATCGGTGGAACAAATCTTATTTACAAACACTTACCATCTTCAGGTTCTCAATACACTTCCTTTTCTTCTTATGGTTGTAAGTCTCTGGAAACAATATGTTGTTCCAGTTCTTGCTGTAACACTTCCTCTCTTATTTTTCATACTTCCCTTTCTTACAATGAAAGTTCTCTACAAATTGCCGATCACCTTCAAAGAATATACAAAAATCTTCTGTGTAACCCTGGGAATTCCTATGGATTCAGGGAAATTGGATTGGAAACAATCGGGTCAACTGCTCTTTACAGCCATATCCATGGGACAATCGATCTATCAACCCATTCAAACCTCGTATCATATTCAAAATATTGAGAAAGATATTTACAAGAAAGCAGATGCTCTTCTTGAATTAAAACGCGTGTTTCTTGAATTGTATCCAGAGAAGGCATCCTTTGTTCAAGACTTTGAGAGTCAGGATCGCTATCGAACCTTCGCAGAAGGATGGGATCTTCCTTTCCGTGTCGAAGTTGTCCTTTGGATGATAGGAGATATGGAAGTGATTCATTCCATTGCCACTCACAAATATGTGAGACCTACTCAATTTAATACACGAGGATATGTCTCTATGAAATCTCTTGTCGATCCACTCTTGGAAAACTCCAAACCAAACTCCTTCTTTTTTACACCCAAACGCCACCACAGTCTCTTGACAGGTCCAAATGGAGGTGGAAAATCAACAGCGCTTCGCTGTATTTTGCTCAATATTATCTTCTCGCAACGAATGGGTGTTTGTTTTACTACAGAGAAAGGATCTGCCACCCTTCATCCCTTTGATTGGATTCAAAGTGGACTTCATCTTGAAGATACTCCTGGAAAACTCTCGATGTTCGAACGTGAAGTTCAATTTGCCGCAGAAGCGCTTCAACGTCAGAGAGCTAACCCCACAAAACGTGGGTTATTGTTGTTTGATGAATTGTTCCACAGTACAAATCCACCGGACGGCGAGCGAACAGCCCGCGCCTTTTTATCTCAAGTGTGGGAACAATCTACATTATCGAGTATCATAAGTACGCACGTCTTTTCTTTGGCAGAATCCTCGGCGGATCAGATTCAAAAACTCTGTGTTCCTGCTGAATCTCTGCCAGATGGAAAGTTACGATTTTCCTATACCCTTCAACCAGGTATTTGTAAGGTAAGCAGTGTTGATCTCGTCCTTCAAAGATGCGGATTCTTTCCTCCCGGAAAACCTGGGGGTGAAAAAGAATGAATTCGCTCAGTGATACGTTAACTATGGGTATTGTTCTCGCACTTGTCTTTGGTGCGCTAACTTTCTATCTTTACAGCCGTTTGCTCCAGGTGGAAAAGCGAATGAGCCTTACTGAAAATATTTTGCTCGATTTGAAGATGGCAACGGAAAACACATTGTTAGCAATGGGTTCTGCGTCCATGGGAGGTGCGCCCATCATGGGAAATGATGAACAGGTCCAGCATCTCCACCCTGTTTCTGAACCTGAACCTATCGAGAAACAGGAAGTTGAGGAACTCCACGAGGAGGACTTCTACAAGTCAGTCTTAGCCAGTACGATGAACACAGAACTCCCTGAAGTTGAGGCTGAACAGCTTGAATCTATCGAGGATGCCGCCACACGCGCAGTAAAAGAGATTGTTCTTGGTGAGTCTGCTGGACGTATTGATAAGCCGTCTACACCTGTTCAAGTGACAAAGGTTGAACCGAATTATGAGTCGATGAGCTTGAAGGAGCTCAAGGCGGTGGCAAAACAGAAGGGCATTACGGTGAACAGTCATGCGGGCAAGAAGGAGCTAATTGATGCTCTTAAGAAGAGCCAAACCGTCGTCGAGGCGGGTAGCCCGTCTTCTAGCTCATTCCCTATTGAGGGTGCTGAATTAGCCGAGTAAACTTTCTGCTGTCTAAGAAATGGATAGAAAGTTCTTCCGCAGAGTGACAGATCCAAACTTTTATGCAAACCAGCCCTCGAATTATGCTGCTGGAAAAACGGCGAACCAGACAATGGTATCTCCTCGCAATACATTGCCGACACCCGATGCGCGATTCCCTGGTTACTCCGCGCCTCTTGAAGATGGGCGCATTGCGACAGATTATCGCCCTCACTGCAATCAAAATATTCCGGTTGGAAGTCAATATGGAACAAAGCAGTGGATGATTGAGAATACCATTTCAATCATTAATCTTTCACGTGAACGTCAAGCTATCGCATCTGGTGCTGTATACGCAGATGATAGTACTGTTGTTCCTCCTCCTGTTGGAACAGTGAAATGTACTCCTACGGATTGCGCGTATGGACAAGGAGACTCAAATGGAATTGGAATTGAACGTGAAGATGTTGCGCCTGAGATCTTTGGGACATACTCTTTCACAGGAAGAAATCAACCTCCTCCATCAAGAACTCAACTCACACGTAACTTTGAGGCTGGACGCAATACGCCTCGTGGGCGTACATTTGTACCTCTTGGTCTTGCCCCTGCCTTTGTGGGAACAAACTATCATATGTCTAAGTAGGATTCTTGAATGAGAGGTAAAACAGGAAAACGTGCGCGGAGTGCGACAGCAGGTCGTCACACTCGACGTATGAAACGCAAAGGGACTGAGCGAAAAATAAAATCTGCTGATACATTTCCCTATTCACCTATTTCATCCCCTGGATCTCCTCAATCCCCTATATCCTTTGACTCTCCTATTACACATCGCGCAAAGGAACTTGCGCGTTTGTATCCAAATAAGAAAACGATGGTTCGTCGTTCCAAATCGTTTGACAGTGTTGCTATGTCTCGAGAGGAGTTTTATAGTGAACTTGAAAAACTTCTCGGATTTGAAAATGTCCGATATTCTCCCAAAGGATAGAGTCTAAACATACAGAACAAACATAACAGTAAATGAATTTTGCCAATCAAGCTACGTATGCTAACTGGATTGACAACCCGTCTGAAAGGAAGATTTTATCCTTTGATATTGGAATCCGAAACTTGGCGTGGTGTTTTATGCGTCGCAATATGGATAACAGTGGAAATTTGTTTATTGTACAGGGATGGGAAAATGTAGATTTACTTGCGGATCCAACAACCACCACTCCAGGAAAGGTTCAGTGTTCAAAGTGTAGTGTCAAGGCATCTCATCAAGGAGGTGTCTGTGCTCGCCATTGTCCTGCGGACAAGCCTGCGTTTCGAGATCTCAGTGGAGTTCTTGTGAAGAAACTTCCAACGAAAGCTGACCTCAAAGCCTTCTGTATTCAGAAAGGAATTGTTCCCATTCCGAAGTCACGTGCAGCTACACTTGAACTTCTCGCCCAACGCTACAGTCTTCCTATCGAAGTGAAAAAGCAAAAGAAAGCTGTGGATACTGAACTCTCCGTTCTCCATGATGCGATCCGAGCAATGGTCAAAAAGAATGCTGAGTTGTTTCGGCGAGCGGATGCGATCCATTTGGAAAATCAGCCTGTGTTGAAAAATCCAACGATGAAAACGGTCCAGATTCTCTTGTATGCAACGCTTCGTGATCTCTTACAGCCTCAACCCCCTCAAGTTCGACTCGTTCACGCAGGTGTAAAAGTCAAAGGAAAGACATCAGGAGACAAAGGTTACAAAGAACGGAAACAAGGTTCGGAAACAAAGGTTGAGGACTTGTTCCGTCAACAAAAAATCAAAGATACCGCAACATGGTCAGCATTTTTGGCAAAACACGCAAAACGAAACGATTTGACTGACGCATTTTGTATGTGTGTGGATGCGCTTTCTACTGAATAAATAGAGCGATGGCGTCCCGGACTCCAACTTTATGGTATTACAAAATTGTTACAGACGTAGGATGTGCGCCAAATGTACTTGATGGATATTTAACACTTGCTCTTTGTAAACCTTTGATTCGAAAGGCGGCAGTTCCAGGAGATTATGTTTTGGCATTTATCACACTCCAAAAACTTCCGATGACAAATACCTTACGCAATCAACGTGTAGCGTATTTATTTAAGGTCACCGATCGTGTGACAATGCTTGAATATGAAGACTGGTGTACAAAACATGCCTGTCGCAAAGTGTGTACTGCGAACTCTATGATTGGAGATTGTCAATACAACGCAAAGGGTGTCTGGAGACCTGGTCCTCATTCAGAAAATCACAGAAATCGAAATGTAGGAAAAGGTGTGAATGCGTTAATTTCGACGTATTATGCGGCATGGAAAACGCCTGAGTTGGAAGGATCAAAAAAACTCTTGACTCCTGGGCAATTGTTACAAACAAAATATTTAACAGTCGATCAAATAAAATCAATTGGATTAACGATGGACGATGTGAAAACTCTTGGAATTGGTCATAAATATACATCTCTTACTCCTGAAAATATCATAGCCTTGAATGGATTGATTGACGAATGGCGTAAATCACAAGTTCCAAATGTCCCTACACCTGTTGTTCCTGAACCCAAAGCAAATGTGGCAGTAGCCGCTACCAATGCGCCAAAGAAAGAGTCGCCCAAAGAAGAAGAGGTTGTTGTTGAATCAGCCGTCGCCGCCGTCGTCCCACAACCGAAATCATGTTGTAGTGCCCCTCCCAAGAAAAAAGCAGGCAATACAACTCTAAAACGAAATGAGCGCCGTTCGGCGCGTAAATCAATGCGTCGTCGCACCAGCAAGCGCAACAACTTCTAAATCAGATTTAAAATGTTTATCCATCGGATCTTTACATGTTAAATCCAAAAATCGCAGAGACGTGATTTCTGGATACACTACATTCTGGTCAGTTCGTGTCTCAAGCAATTCAATCGTCGTTCTGGGATAGTATTTATAAAAAGGGGATTTGTACTCAAGCATTTCTAAAATTTGTCCAAGCTCGAACACCCGTTCGATAGGACAAACATAACATACGTAGGTTGATTGTACATAAAATTCCATAGGAAAAAATAAACGTAAGACTGAATCAAGGGCGCGCGAATACAATCGCACTCCAAATAGTTCTTCGATAACTTCACGTACAGCCGTTTCCCATGCTGTCTCATTCTTCTGCCGTCGCCCTCCGAATCCACTCCAGGCTTGGAGTTTTGGATTCCATCCCGAAAGAAAACGTCCTGTCGATGTGTCCTGAAATAAGATTCCTGCGGAGGAATATTCCATTTATCTTGATGCTCTGAAGAAGAAAAAGCATTTGAAAATGCGCGCGGCAATTCAGATATCGGGAGAATTTCGATGTTTACATCTTAGTCTCGAATCCTTTCAAAAATATGTATTGAATGATTTACACGACAGAGGTTATACAGAAATTTGTATTTTTATTCACTGTTGGGATCGTCCAGAGTCTGAGATGGGAACATTTCCATTTGATGGGCGTGGAAATTGGCATTTATCCATTCCAGTCTATTCGAATGAACTTGGGTTAAAAGTATTTCGACCGTTAGGACACATATTTGAAAAGTTTGAAGATGTAAAGTTCTTAAATGGTCGCTCTCGAATTTTATGTATGTATTACAGTATTTTTATGGCAAATCAAATTCGTATTGCTTTTGAAGAACAAAATAATTTAAAGTTTGATTTGGTAGTTCGGTATCGCACAGATCTTATATTTGAGTCTCCCTTACTCAAAAATGCTCCTGATCCTTTGACGACCTCATTTTTAGTGATTCCAAAATCAACAATTGTGAGTACATGCGATGGACCTTTTGAATCTACAGATGAACATCATATTTGTGATTATATTGCTTACGGTACTCCAGATAAAATGGATATTTATTGTTCAACCTTTAAAACGTGGTTTGAAATTCCAGAAACACCTATCGGCGAATCTTGTCTTGCCATTCATCTGAAAAAGAATGGGGTCAAAGCTATTCGAACTCCTGTTGGATTTTATCTTGTTGAGGGGGACGGGACAAAACGAGGAGTTGTGGAGAGAAAAGATTTCATAGAAGTGAATGATCCAGGAACATCCGAATAAAAATGCGGAAGGTTTCCATTTAAAAGAACTGTCAAAAACGAAGAAAGATGGCAGGTTCTAGTGTTACCATTCGAGAAATGGAAGATGTGTCTCGGGCATTTGGTCCCGGACCTGACTTCAACTTAAGCAGTGAAGTCGGTAATATAATAGACATTACGGACTCCTCCGATGTATTAGGCTTGAGCATGTTGGCAAATCAGAAATTATCAGGTGGCGGCGGCGGTAGCAGCAACAGCAGTGGTGGCGGTCCTACCATTCAGATCGCTCCTTCTATGGGGGGCGGCGGCGGAATGGGCGGCGGTCTGTCAGATATTGAGCTTGCTCCCATTGAAAACATTGAGACCATAAACTTGAACATGGACTCAGGCTCGAGTTCTCAAGGCTTCGGCGTTCTTCCTGAGATTTCTGTCAATCGTGAAGAGTCTCGTTCTGGATTGTTCTCCAATTCTCAGACGGCAAGTGGACCTGGTATCTCTTTAACGCCCGCGCAATCTCGTCGTGATCCTGAGGAAGAAAAGAAGGAGAAGATCGAATACTTGAACAAGCTCCAGCGTTTGGAGCAAAAAGGCTTTCCTGTAAGTCGTCGTTTCACGATGGACAACAGTTTGGATGAAGTGAAACAAGAATATATGCGCTTGGTGGATGCTCGCAATCTTGAGGCGTCCTTGCGATTCCAGCGTCAAGCTCTCATGGGTGTTGTGACAGGTCTTGAGTGGATGAATGACCGCTTTGATCCTTTTGATCTGAATCTTGAAGGTTGGTCTGAGAATGTTCACGAGAATGTCGAGGATTTTGATGAAATCTTCGAGGAGTTGTATGATAAGTACAAGGATCGTGGAAAAATGCCCCCCGAAGCTCGTTTGATCTTTGCGTTGGCAGGCAGCGGATTTATGTGTCACGTCAGCAATACTTTCATGCGTCAGCGTCTTGGTGCGGGTATGGACAGTGTCTTGAAGAAGAACCCTGAACTCGCGAGACAATTCGCACAGGCGGCGGCGACAGAGGCTGGGTCTGGATTTGGAAACTTTATGGGTATGGCAATGAATGGCGGTAGTGCTCCTGCGCCTGCGCAAGCCAACGGTCTCGCGCCTCCCCCTTCCTCTATGCAGCAAGGACCGACAGGCGCTTTCTTTGGAAGCTCTCGTCAACAGGGCGGTCCTGTTCCCCAACCTCTCTCTCCTCAGGTGATGGCGTCGGTTGAGCCTCCTCGTGCGACCGCTCGTCGTGAAATGAAAGGACCCAGTGGTGTGGATGATATCTTGAAAACCTTCGAGGAAGTTCGTCGTGCGGAAGCAGTAGGAAGTTTTGAACCCCCTAACATGAGCAACAGTATTCCCTCCGCGATGAATACTCAATCTGCGGTTCAGATCGCAAATGAAATGGAGAGTGTTGTCAGTGGAGATATTGGAAGCACAGCAGAATCCACACGTACAGGTCGTGGCGGTCGTCGCAGACGTCAAGCTGTAGGCACTACGGTCTCACTGAATGTATAACCAGATCTATCATAGAAATCTTTCTTTTAAATCTTTGAATAAGATAGAAAAGATGGAAAATTTTCCTGCGCTACCAGGCGCATCCAATACAACTCGGAAAAAACCAAAAGCTCCAGTGGTGTTTGAAAAAACATATAAAAATGCTATTTTATTGCCTCCTCCTCCCCCTCCGCCGCCAAAAGTAGAAGTTGATATTCAAGTGATTGAATCTGATTATGTCCCAAATTATTATTATAATTGTATGGATTCTATATATCATACTGAAGATCGTGATGCTGTTAATCCTCAGGCGATTTTAATGGTGGTTGAATTTGAAGAACAAGAACTCAAACAATTAAAAAATCCGAGTTCTGAATCCTATAAAACCCTCCATGAGACATTCCACAATGCTGCGACACAGGCAAAGGTAAATATTGTTGTAATTATTGGACACATGGAAAAGTGTGAAGACTATATTAACACATTTACATTTAAGAATTTTAAATCAAGACTTCCTACTGTTGTATTTGTTGTTGGATGTTATAGTAATGCGTTTGTGGGAAAATACAATAAAGATGCTCGATTCAAGGATAAACATTTCTATTTTTTTGGATTTGAACATTTGATGCACGTAATTCATGGAGATATTTACATGTGTGTAAATGGACATCAAGATGTTCCTGTTATGGATTGTCGCTATCAAGGAAGTCGAGATAATTTAGATTATTATTTAGTAAAAACAATAAATAATTCTATTCCTTATAATAAAATTCCCTATAATAATCTAAAAATTCAAGAAACTCCTCCTAAGAAATTAATTCAGTGTTGTAAAGCCAAATTAGACAGATTCAAAAGCGCATTTATGAAAGATCTTTATACAAGACGCTGTATAAAAGTAGATACAGATGTTCTTGTGAAAAAACTAAATGGAATTCGAAAAAAGGATGGATCTCTTCGCCCCAGTAGTGAATTAGAGGAAAGCGATTTTGTGATTTCAATGAAAGATGGTGTTGAATGTAAAAAAGATACGTGCGTAATTCCTAATCCTTATAAATCACTTGAGAAAACTGCGCAAGTATTCAATGATGAAATGAAAGTATCTATTACAAAACGAAAAATAAATCATGAATTACATTCCTATGAGCATAGTAGCGTTGATGAAGAAAAAATTATTTCCTATATACATTCATTAAAGAGAGATGAAATTCAAGAATTAATGTACAGTGTTGAACACTACCATAGAGATTATCAACAGCCCTATTTTTATAGTTTCTTTGAACAAAATTTACCTCTTCTTCAAAAAGCAATCTTAACCCAATATGGAATTGATATAAGAAAACAAGGAGGTTCTGGGCTATCAATACTCCATAAAATTATAAAATCGATGAATGATTTACAGAGTATCTACTATTCAGGAGGAAATAATTATACAATGTCATCAATCTATCGCACATTTCGTAGAATTTATGATACAAATAAGGAAATATTTTTAATTCCAGATAATCGTGGTGATTCTCCATTGGTCTATATATTTGAGGAAAAATTAGGACCACTCTTCGCATTTTATATTCGATATTTTTCACCCGATACACATGACTACAATAAATTATTAAACAGAGAAGAGAATAATTTACCAGATTTAATTATACAATTTCTAAAACCTCTTCCACATGAACTGCGTTTAATTATTTTTTCATTAATTCTCTATTGTAAAATTAATTTATCAGAAATAAGTAATGGAAAACATTTTGTAACTGAATTAATACAGTTATTTTTAGTTGAATTCCTACAAAAAGATAGTCATCTTGTTCAAGATTATTTAGAATTACTGTATGTGAATACAAATTCTCCAGAATTAATAGAATTTGCGGAAAGAAAACGCGATGAATATACAAATTATCAATTAAATCCTGTCGCAAAAGGAAAACATCTCAAAGATCTACAATCTGAAGCACGAAAATATAGACGAGAATATGAACGTAAAGCTAATCGACATAATAACTATTCATATTATAATAGTGATGAGGAGGATGATGAAATGCACGCCGCGTATGATCTATATTCAAAATACAGTAAAATGGTTGCGTATTATGAAACATATTTAAATAATCATGTTGATTTATTTACAAATCTTGTTGCGATTACAAAACTTCCTGCGGACCAAAAAGCCCCTATGATCATTACAAAAGAAAAGGCTGATAGTATTGTAAATAAAATTTTAGAAAAGTATGAACAAGGATACAAAGCGATCACACGTATCAAAACATATTTCTCAGATATTCAAAAATACTTGAAGAAAAATAAATCAGTTCCTGAAAAGGCGAAGGTTGAATTGTATCAAGAGTTAAATGAAATAAGTAAAGATGAAAAATATCATATGGACGATGCTGGAGAAGATGCTATAGCTCGACTTGGAATGATGGCAGCAACTTTTTCAGGGTTCAAAAAACAGTTTGGATTGGATGTCAATATCTCAAATCAACTGGGAGGAAAACGTACCCGTCGCGAGGCGCGTAGAAATCGTCGACTCACACGAAAACACTAAATATTTCTCTCCAAAATATTCAAAGAATAGAAAAGAGAGAATGGCAGCCGCCGCAAAACTAAATTACAAAGCAGCAGTTCTAAAACCTGCGCCACCCAATCCTGAAGTCGTCATTTATTCTCCCGACCCCTCATCATCTGCTTATTTTGCACCAATTGTAGATGATTGTATTGGAAATGTAGTGGATGACAAATATGCAGACCTCTATGTTGATACAATTCGCGCAGTTGTTGAGTTTGAAGGAGAAGAATTAAGCCAATATCATGCGAAAAAGGGGGTGTTTTACAAACATTTTCAGTCTGATCTAGAATGGCTTTCAAAACGAGTACAGAAAAATATTGTCGCATTTGTTGGACACATTGATGAGGTGGAAGATTTTTTCACCGACATAGAGGGTATCTACAACCCTGGCTATTATCGAAGAAATAACCCTATTCGTGTTAACCAACAACTAGAGACAATTGTAATTCTTGTCGGATGTTATAGTGCTAATCGTGTGGGTACTGAAAATCGATATATGGCTAAAGTATCACCGCGAATCGCATTTCTAGGATTTGATCATTTAGTTCATATTTATCGTGGTGAAATCTATATGTGTAAGGATCATCACCATAAACCTATGGCATCCTTTACATGTGCGTTTGAAAACGCAGATCATTATAAAAAAAAGCTTTTAAAAGATCCTACAGAAAAACGAAATCCTCTGCGTACATGTTGTAATGCGAAGTTTGATCGATTCAAAAGCATGTTTGTTGATGAATTAAGTAATCGTCATTGTGTAAAAATAACCAAGGAAACAATTTTAAAGAAAATAAATGCCATTCTTGATGCGAATAGAATGTTGGATTTACCAAAAATAACGATGCGACATTCAATGTATACAGCGTTTAGCGAAACCGATGGAGAACGATGCCCATCAGATAAATGTGCTCCTAAAAATCCATACAAGGGAGCTGTTCCTATCGCAGAGAGTTTTGATCGCGCACAAGAGCCCTATGAACTCGCAGCAGAATTATACACAATGTTTCTGAATAATGTAGGGGAAGACAAACTTTTAAATCGAATTCAAAGCATTGAACCCAAAAAGTTAAATGTATTATACATGTACAATTATACATTGCCCAACAAAACACTTCTCCATGAATTTATGGTAGCTCAGTATTATAAACTTATATTATATTGTGTGAAAAATTATACAATCCCAGTCTATAAAATTGGTATTTATGATATGACCCTTTTTTCACTTGCCGCGTCTATGGATACAATTGATGAGAATAAGCTCTATGAAATTTTTTATTTCTATGTAAAACGTTATAAGACTAATGAACATTTAACAAATGATATTCTTGATACATTTCGATATCAGAAAGATGAATTTGGATATGGATTGCTTTATTATATAGCATCACTACCCCATGTAAAATTACTTGAATGGTATCTAATTCAAACAGATCCAGATGGAAATGTAAATTATCAAGATACATATGAAGATCATGAACCTCTCTTAAATTTACTCGCGAGCAGAGGTAAATACATTCCATATGTCTGGCAACTCTTACTTTTGTATGGAGCCGATCCGAATGACAAAGCAACAAAAACAGGATTGACTGCGATGGAAATACTTTTACAGTTTTTCCCATTCCCAGCGGAAATTATGTACTCCCTTTGTATCTTTGGATACAATAATAAAGCCCCTCTTGAAGCAAAAATTCAAGAACTTGAACCTCGTGTTGGACGAAATGGAGAACAAGAGAAGCCCGAGGATCTTCGAGCTTCTATTGATATTTTGAAACGTTGTTTGGCAATTATGAACAGTTCTTCAGAGAGAAAACGCAAGATGCGAAAAACAATGGCAGATTCTACGTATGAGAAATTAGTTTCCAATGTAAAAGAATATTCAGT
>JACCDP010359448.1_pt1 | contig 58244 bp, 55 predicted proteins | sample 7445841 | NCBI WGS metagenome assembly JACCDP01 (sample SAMN15323441, study PRJNA562643) | freshwater metagenome | isolation source: river surface water | place: USA:Blue River Watershed | collected 2017-08-17 | reverse complement strand
GTGACGCATGTTAGTTGGTCCTCGGCAACGAGGCCATCGAATCCGGCCGATAGTCGCCGTGGCCATCCGGTCACGCCGTCGGTTGACAGATACGAGCCTAGGTTTCGGTTCGCGGTGCGCAGAAGACTGTGATTTACATCCTCCTCTCCCTGCTCGCGCCTCTCACTACCTCTCGGGTTCTGCCCGCTCGCCCGTGTGTTCGCACCGGTACGCGAGTGGTGTCCATGTGGACAACCGTCGGAGCACTGTCGGCCCCATCCAGGAGATTTGGGGCCCATGAAAAGAATGTTGGTAAACGCGACCCAGCAGGAAGAACTGCGCGTCGCACTGGTTGACGGTCAGAAACTCTACGACCTCTCGGTCGAACTTCCGTCCCGCGAACAGAAAAAAGCGAACGTCTATAAAGGTCGTATCGCCCGCATCGAGCCCTCGCTCGAAGCCTGCTTCATCGATTACGGCGCCGAGCGCCACGGCTTCCTGCCGCTGAAAGAAATCTCGCGAGAGTATTTCCTCAAGAACCCCTCGAGCGGCCGCATCAACATGCGCGAAGTCCTGCAAGAAGGTCAGGACATCGTGGTGCAGGTCGAGAAAGAAGAGCGTGGCAACAAGGGTGCAGCGCTCACCACCTATATCTCACTCGCCGGCCGATTCTTGGTCTTGATGCCGAACAATCCGCGTGCGGGCGGCGTCAGCCGTCGTATCGAAGGTGAAGAGCGCGACCAGATGAAGAGCATCATGGATGCACTCGTCATTCCGTCGGGTATGGGCGCCATCGTGCGTACCGCCGGCGTCGGCCGGGCTACCGAAGAACTCCAATGGGATCTCGATAACCTCAAGATCCAATGGGACGAGATCGTCAAGGCGGTGCTCGAGCGCCCCGCCCCGTTCCTCGTCTATCGGGAAAGCGACCCGGTCACTCGCGCCCTTCGCGACTATTTCTCTGACGACATCGGCGAAGTGCTGGTCGATGAGCCAGGTGCCCAGACGATCGCCGCCGAGTACATGCAGCGTTTCATGCCGGCCGAAGGTGGTCGTCGCCTGAAGATGTACTCGGACGATATCCCGCTCTTTACCCGCTATCAGATCGAAAGCCAGATCGAATCGGCTTATGCCCACAAGGTGCAGCTGCCTTCGGGTGGATCGATCGTCATCGACTACACCGAGGCGCTGGTCTCGATCGACATCAACTCGGCGCGCGCCACCCGCGGTGGTGACATCGAAACCACTGCCACCAACACGAACCTCGAAGCCGCCGATGAGATCGCGCGGCAGCTGCGTATCCGCGACATCGGCGGTCTGATCGTTATCGACTTCATCGACATGGAGGAGCCGAAGAATCAGCGTGCTGTCGAGGACCGCCTGCGCGATGCCATGAAGATGGACCGCGCGCGCATCCAGATCGGTCGCTTGTCGCGCTTCGGTCTGCTCGAAATGTCGCGTCAACGATTGCGTCCGTCACTCTCGGATTCGAGCCATGAGGTGTGCCCGCGCTGCCAAGGCATCGGCAGCATCCGTACCGTCGAATCAATGGCGCTTGCCATCCTGCGACTCATTGGCGAAGAAGCACGCAAAGATCGCACCTCCAAGGTCATCGCCGAGGTGCCGGTCGAAGTCGCCACCTACCTCATTAACGAAAAGCGCGAATGGCTGCGTACGCTCGAAGACAAGAGCGATGTCGAGCTGATCATCGTGCCGAACCTCAACATCGACACGCCGGAATATTCGATTCGTCGCGTGCGTGATGACGAGGCCGATCTGCCCGAGGTCAAGCGCCTGAGTTATCAAATGCCGACTCCGGCCAGAGTTCCGGACCCAGCTGGCACGCGCGAAAAACAAGCTCATCAAGAACCGGCCGCCGTGCCGACCTTCCTGCCGACAACGCCGGCTCCGATCGTGGTGCAGGCGCCGGCTCCGGCTGCTGCAGCCAGAGCGGTCGATGCCGGTCCGCAGCTCGGCATCTTTGTTCGACTGTGGCGCTGGTTATTCGGTGCACCGACAGCCAAACAAGACGAAAGCGCCTCGCGCAACGGGCGACAACGCCACGAGCGGCGCGATCGTGATCGCAACGAGCGCGGTGGTCGCGGCCGAGATCGTGATCGTAACGAACGCGGTCGCGGCAAAGATCGTGATCGTGACAGCAACGAACGCAAACCGCGTGACGCCACCCGTGACGCCACCAAAGAAACCCGCGATGCCAAACCAACCGCGCAGCAAGCACCTCGCAGCGACGCAGGTCGCGGTGCGGATGGTGCTCGCAGCGAAGGCGGTCGCGGCGAGGGTCAAGGTCAAGGACGTCGTGGCGGTCGGGATGATCAGCGTCGTCGTGAGCCGCGTGGTGACAATCGCGGTGAGCGTCCGGCCCCGTCAGGCACCGCGCCTGCTGCGGCGCCTGTGGCCGCTTCTGCGCCCGCAGCGTCGCCACCGTCGGTGCCGACTGCCACAGCCGCGGTCGTGGGTGCTTCAGACGTAGAGCAGACGATGCAAGACGCACTGGCGCCGAATGCCGAGGGCGCTGCTGGCGGTGAGCGCGAAGGTGGCGCTCGCCGCGGCCGTCGCCGTGGCCGTCGCGGCCGTCGGGGTGGACGTGATCGCGAGGCCGGTGCCGCCGGTGCGATGAGCGCCGGTAGCGACGCGGCCGATGACACGCTGGATGACGCCGCCGATGCAGTGCAAGAGCAGGGATTGGGTGACGGCGCCGAACTGCGCCCCGCATCCGGCGAACAGATGTCGTTGCAGATGCAGCCCGAGGCTGCCTCTCCGGTGGCTGACGATCTCGCCCCGCCGCCGGTTGCCCCGGCGCCGGTTCAGGTCAGCTGGACTGGATTGGCACCGCCTGTCGAAGCGGCAGTCAGCGCTGTCACTGAACCGACCGTGCCAGAGCCGACATTGCCCGAAGCGGCGATCAGCGAACCAACGTCCACCGCAGAGCCCGCCGCAGAGGTTGAGTCGACGGCACCGCCAGCGGAGAAGAAGGTCGTTTGGTCGTCGAGCCCGTCGAATTCAACGATCAGCTTCGGGCCGGGATACAGCTCACGCCGCGACGATGTTTGATCGTCGCGGCTGATCCGCCGCGTTAATCGCAGACGCTGGGCAGATCCTCTTTGAGGGCTGCTTCGGCGCCTGCGAGATCGGCCAGCGTATTCACATCTGGCCCTGGTCGACGGGCAGCCTCACCGACCAATATCTTCATCCCGTTGAAGAGCGCGCGTAGTTGCTCGAGTTTCTCTGCTTGTTCCATGGGTGCGGGCGGTAGGCTCGATAAGCGACGCAACGACGCCACGCGATAGGCATAGAGACCCAGATGCCGGCGTGCAAGACCGAGATCGCCGCCCTCCTCCGTCACACCGTCCCGAAACCACGGGATGGGCGCACGACTGAAATACAACGCACGTCCCGATCCGTCCGTGACGACCTTGACCGCGTTCGGATCAAAGTATTCCTCGCGATCACGAATCGGTGTTGCGAGAGTCGCAATATCGGCCTCTGGATCCGCCAGTAACAATTGAGCGACCTGCGAAACGAGCTCAGCAGGCATCGAGGGTTCATCGCCCTGCAGATTCACGACGACCTCATCGTCCGCCCAGCCGCGCAACTCGGCGACTTCGGCAATGCGATCCGTGCCGCTGACGTGATCGACCGAGGTCATCACGACCTCGGCGCCAAACTGACGCGCGACCCTCTCGATGCGCTCATCATCCGTGGCGATCAAGACCTCGCGCGCCTCACATGCCAGCGCTCGACCATAGACCCACTGCAACATGGGCTTGCCGGCCATCTCGATGAGCGGCTTGCCCGGCAAACGGGTCGATGCGTAACGCGCGGGAATGACGATTCGGAACATCAGCGGGCGAGCAAAGGATCGTCTGCTGCCAGCGTTCTCGCCTCTTCCTCGAGCATGACCGGAATACCATCCTTGATCGGGAAGGCGAGCCGATCGGCGCGACAGACGAGGACCGCCTCTTCGCGCAAATGCACGAGCGGACCCTTGCACACGGGGCACGCGAGGATGTCGAGAAGTCTTTTGTCCATGGTGTTCATCCGTGAGATTTTTGATGAGATGCAACCAACGCGCAAATCCGATCGATCAGGGCTATCCCGTCGTCGGGCGAGAGTCGTGCGGTCACCGGCAACTCCCACATCCGATCTTGCGCGAATGAGCGACATTTTACGGCATCTTTACTCGTCATCAGGATGGCAGCACCATCCTCGAAGGCGAGATCTGCTGGTGCGAACGCATGATGATCCGCAAAAGCGTGCTCCTCGATCTCGAGCCCCGATTGGCGCAGCAGATTGAAAAATCGTTGCGGGTTACCGATGGCGGCCACCGCGTGTATCCGCTGATCGCGGAAGCTCTCGAGAGCGCGCCACTGGCGAGGATCATCGACTCGGCGAGTCGCGGCGGGGAAAAGTCGCAACTCGAGCTGACCGTGGCGACCCACCCAGTCGGCGTGGCCACTCGATCCACCGTTGATGATGACGTAGTCCACACTCGCCAGGCGCGCCACCGGCTCACGTAATGGACCCGCCGGCAGCAAACGGCGATTACCGAAACCGCGCGATGCATCGATCACCACGATCTCGAGATCGCGCTCGAGTCCGTAATGCTGCAAGCCATCATCGGCGACGATCACATCGATGCCGAGACCTTCGAGATACCGCGCTCCGGCGGCCCGATCGGGACACACCACAACCCGCGCCCCGGTTGTCAGCGCATGCATCAGCGGCTCATCGCCCACCTCGCTCGCCGTGACGCCCGCGACGACTTCACGCGGCTCGCGCAACTCGACGCCATAGCCGCGCGCCAGAATGCCGACCCGCAGACCCCGGCGCTGCAGGGCATCGACCACCGCGGCAACAACGGGACTTTTGCCGGTACCCCCGACGGATAAATTGCCGACGACCACGACCGGCACCGACGCACGGTAGCGAGGCCGTAGCCCCAATCGATAAGCCAAACGACGCAGGCCACTCACAACACCAAAAAGCGCCGCCAGCGGCGCGAGCAGCGCTGCCCCGCTGCGGCCCTCATACCAAACCCCTTCGAGCCAGCGACGCAATCGAGAGGCCATCAGACCGCGAACTGCAATCGATGCAATTGGGCGTACATGCCACCCTGAGCGATCAGCGCCGCATGATTGCCCGCCTCGACCAGCCGACCCTCGTGCATCACCAAAATGAGATCAGCACGTTCGATCGTCGAAAGACGATGGGCGATCACAAGAGTCGTTCGCCCCTGCAGCAATCGACCGAGAGCCTCTTGCACGCGACGCTCGGACTCATTATCGAGCGCACTCGTCGCCTCATCGAGAACCAAGATCGGCGCATTCTTCAGCAATGCCCGTGCAATCGAAATTCTTTGACGCTGCCCACCCGAGAGCATCGCACCGCGCTCACCGACGGGCGTATCGAGCCCCTGCGGCAGATCCTGAGCGAAATCGAGTACGTGCGCATTACGAGCGGCTTGCTCGACCGCCGGATCATCGGGCGTCGTGAGATTGAACGCGATGTTCGCGCGGATGCTGTCATCAAACAGCACGACTTCCTGACTGACGAAGCCGATCTGGTGGCGAAGATCTGCCAAACGATAGTCGCGCAGATCATGGCCATCGAGCAGCACAGCCCCAGCGGTCGGATCGTAAAAACGCGGCAAAAGACTCGCGAGCGTCGTCTTACCGCTACCCGACTTACCGACGATAGCCACCGTCTGACCGGGTTGAACGCGAAAGCTCACGTTCGAGAGCACTTCACCCTGCACGGCCGAGTAAGCGAAGGCCACATCACGAAATTCGAGCTCGCCGCGCGCGGCAGCGAGTTCACGCGTACCACCAATATCTTCAATCGGCGTGTCGAGCACTTCAAAAACGCTCGCGCCTGCAGCGATGCCTTGCTGCAAGGGACCGAAGACCTGCACTAAGCGACGGAGCGGCGCCGTGACAAGCAGCAAGGCAGTTAGGAACGCCATGAACTCATCGACTCGCATCTCGGCATCGAACACCTGCCGGATGGAAAAATACAGCACTCCTGCGAGCCCTAGGGCTGCGATCAACTGCACGACCGGGTTGGCCATCGCACGAGCGCCGATCAAACGCATGTTGCTGTGACGGTTACGCTCGTTAGCGAGGTCGAAGAGCCGCTCTTCATGCCCCTCGGCGTTGAAGATCTTGATGACCTTGTGGCCATCGAGCGCCTCCTTGGCCACTCGAGTGACATCACCCATCGACGCCTGAATACGCGCGCTGTAACGACGGAATGATCGGTTGATGTATTGAATCAACCAAGAGATCGGCGGCGCCAACACGAGCACGAACGTCGCGAGCTGCCAGTTGAGCCACAGCAACATGCCGATCAGCGCGATGATGGTGAGCGTATCGCGGATCAAGACGGTGACGGCGTTGGTCGTCGCCTCGGCAACGAGCTCGATATTGTAGGTTAATCGTGAAAGCAAACCGCCCGAGGCAGCCGTGTCGTAGTAACGGGTAGGCAAGCGCAGATAGTGCGCAAACAACTCCGCGCGCAGTGCCTTGATGATCTGTCGCCCGACCCAACCCGGAAAATAGTTCGAGACGTAGTCGCCGATTCCACGCAGCAAGAACAAGGCGATCGCACCAAGCGGAATAGCCCACAAGATGCGCGGATCCGGGTCGACGAAGGCGCCGCCTAAAAACTTTTGGACGAGATATGCGATCGCCGCATCGGTCGCTGCGAAGAGCACCATGCCGACGACACCAATCGAGAACATACCCATGTGCGGACGTGCGTAACTCAGCAAACGCCGGTAAACCTGCGGCGCGTCGACCACTTGCACAGGCGCCTGTACGTTCATCGCGCGCCCCCCACGTTACGAGTCGCCATATCCACACTGCCGAACCCGAGTTGCCGAAGCACATCGATACCACGGACGACATCGCGATGTCGCGCCTCGCCATCCGCACGAAACACCACTGGCCGCGTCACATCGCCATTCGATGCCTGCACGATCGCATCGCGCAGCGCATCGGCATCAGCACTCACCATCTGACCCGCTACTTGATAGCGACCATCGACCAACACCTCGATCACGAGCACCTCGTCGGCCGATGCCGATCGATCATCCGTCGTCGCCGTCGGCAGAGAAATGCGCAAAGTGCCCTCGGTGACCCAACTCGAGGAGAGTAGAAAGAACACGACGATCATCAGCACCACATCGATGAGCGAGACGAGATTGATCTCGGGATCCTCGACGCGTCGGACACGAAAGTTCATCGACGAGCTCCGCGTACCACTAGCAGCGCGAGCGCTTGTTTTTCCATCTCGATCACGAGTGCATCGATATGGCCGCGCAAGCCTCGATGCGCGATGAGCGCCGGTATGGCGACAAGCAAACCCGCTGCGGTGGTCACCAGCGCCTCGCTGATGCCGCCCGAAAGCACATCGGGTTGCGTGACGATGCCAGCCTCGAGCACCGAGAAAGCTCGGATGATGCCGGTGACCGTTCCGAGCAAACCGAGTAGCGGCGCGACACTGGCCACGGTGCCCAAGGTATTGAGGTAACGCTCGAGCGCGTGAGCTTCGTGACGCCCGACCTCTTGGATACGGGCGATGCGCTCATCGCGCGCCAGCTCTCGATCGGTCACCACCGTTGCAAGAACGCGCCCGAGGGGCGATGAAGCCCGCAGCGACTCGAGTGCGCGATCATCGATGGTATCGGCAGACAACAGACGTGCAGCCTGAGGCAGAGCCTCGGCGGGAACGACACGGGACCTCTGCAGGCTCCAGACACGCTCGAGGGTGATCGCCAAGGCGATCACCGAGCAAAGGATGATCGGCCACATCAACGGACCACCGGCCCGCACCATTTCCCACATCAACGCATCATAGCCGAGACCGTCGTTCAAAGCGCTGCGAGGCGACCACGACGGCCGGGATCGAGTTCGAGTCGCATGGCCCCTTGCACGGCCGTCGCCTGCACGGAATCAACGGGAATCTGCCACCGTCTGGCAACACCGGCGAGCCGCGCGGGTGGCAGTTGGGCAGAGGCCACGATAACGGTCGTTGCACCGATGGCCTCGACGAAGTCAGCGGTGACGGCGGCGATCGAGCCCCGTCTTGGCGCAATGACATGCGTGGCTTTCAGCTGCGCCCGAGTGACGGTGTCGGCAGCCAGCGAGGCCGCCTCCTTGGCATCGACTCTCTCGGCGATCAACAAGGCGCCACCCTCTTGCGTGCTCACCCGCAACAGACAACTTCCACCGGCGGCAGCGAATGTCTCGAACTGCACGCCATCGAAGCTCCATCGCCTCGTTCGATGACAACGGTAGTGGCTCGCGGGCGCGCCTGGCCATGCACCGCCGTGGATCACCGTCGGGATGCGGGCAAGATAAGCCAGCCGCGCGGCACCCTCGGCGCGAAACCCATGCGAGGCGCCAAGCACCAGCAGATCGACCGTCGAGCGCGACTGCGCGAGGATCGCCGGCCATACCAGACTCTCGGCGCTGCGGCCTGCGCTGAAGTACGACTCACCGGTGTCGTAGACCACCAAGTGCCGTCGCGTCTCGATCAGTGTGGCATGCGCATCGCCGGCGTCGAGTATGGTGATGCGCGCGGCGCCTTCCGGGATCTCGGTTGATGGCCAAAGACCGAGCATACCGACGACGATGATGATGGCTCGCCACCGCCACGAGAGCGATGACAACACCACCGCCGCCATCACGAGCAATATCAAAAATTGCAGGCGGCTCGGCTGCCAATCCATGGCAGCCCATGGTTGATTGGCGATCCACAGCATCGGCGGCCAGATGATCTCGTGCACTGTCTCCACCACGCGCCATAGCGGCGCTGCGATCGACGCTGACATCGCTTGCAACACGAGCCCGAGTAACACGAGCGGTACGAGTAGCAACGAAAATATCGGGATCGCAACGAGATTCACGGGTACGGAGGCGAACGAAACGCTCGCAAACCACCATGCCGTCAATGGAATCAACGCGATCGTCACCCGCCATTGCACTCGCCATGCTGTCTGTACCAGAGCACGTAGTCCGCTCCAGCTGAGACCACCGACCGCCGTCGCCTCGTCGATGGAGAGCAGGATGGCCATGGCGATAAACGACAACCAGAAGCCAGCCGAATAACTCGCGAAGGGATCGAGCAACAGGACGCACAACAAGGCGGTGGCGAGAATCTCGTAGCCGCGTTGCTCGCGCGCCGTCAGTCGCAACATCCACCAAACCGCGAGCATCACGACCGTGCGTTGCGTCGGAATGCCAAAACCTGCAAGGACGGCATAAGCCAAGGCGGCAGGCACACCGACCGCCGCGGCGAACACCTCTCGATCGATTTGCTGCTGCAGCCGCGCCACGCGCCGCCACAGTGCACGAGCGGCAAAGGCGGCTACCCAAGCGAACAAGGTCACGTGCATTCCAGAAATCGCCACGAGATGCGTAGTTCCCGTGACGCTAAACACCCGCCATTGCTCGCGCGTGATCTCACCTGTGGCACCGACTGCCAAGCCTTGGAACAAGGCCGCCGCGTCACGATCGTCCACCGCTACTGCAATGGATTCCGCCATCCTTTGGCGCCACTCGAGTACGCCGGGGACACGCGACGCCTCGCGACGCGTGGCCGACCACGACACCACACTGCCCGTAGCGTCGATGCGATCACGAAGAGCCGCTCGCTCCGCGTTCGTCGCACCGGGGTTATTGCTCAAGACGATTGGCTCGAGTCGCAACATGACTCGCCATCGTTCACCCGCGCGTGGCATGGGTCGCGGGGGATCGCGCCAAGTGAGCCTGGCGCGTAGCACTCGTCGATAGGTCGCAGGCGTTTCGATCACGATGTCTGCATCGAAACGCAGTACACCACCCTCGCGGGTCGGCAGGGAGTCGATCGTGATCTGACCGATGACACGCTCGCCAGCGGCTTCAGTTGGCCAGCGTTGCTCCTGTCGATCGAGAACGTAGAGTGCCGTCATGCCAGCGGAACAGAACACGACGAGAGCAAGTATCGCCGCCGAGCGACGCCAGCGTGGTCGCCACCAAAGAATCGTGATCAAGACCGTGACGCTTACCGCAGCAACCGATGCCACCAGCCACGATGACACCGGGCCGAAGAGGACGACCACGTTGCCGAGCAGTGCGAAAAAGCCGCTCAAGCGCGGCAAGACCCCAACCATCATGGGTCAGGGATACCGCGTCAGGCGCTTATGACCAAGCGCTGATTAGGGCTGATCGTGCAGTTTCAGGCGACCGTTTTCGAGCAACCAGACCCGATCCATGCGTGAGGCGAGTCGAAGATCGTGGGTCACAATCACAAGGCTAGTGCCGTGCTCTCGATTGAGCTGCAACATCAACTCGAATACCTGCTCGGCATTGCGCCCATCGAGATTGCCGGTCGGCTCATCCGCAAAGACGATCAACGGCAAGGTAACCAAAGCACGCGCCACCGCTGCGCGCTGCCGCTCGCCTCCCGAGAGTTGATGAGGACGATGTTCGAGGCGTGCACCGAGACCGACCTTCTCGAGGATAGCCTCGGCCTGACGGCGCGCTTCAACGACCGGCACACGCCGAATCAGCAATGGCATGGCCACGTTCTCAAGCGCCGAGAACTCGGGCAGCAAATGATGAAACTGATAGATGAAGCCCATCGTGCGATTGCGCAGCTCGCCACGCGCGGCCTCACCCAGGGCATGGATATCCTTGCCGCCGATGGCCACATTGCCTCGCGTCGGGCGATCGAGCCCCCCAAGAATCTGCAGCAGCGTCGTCTTGCCCGAACCCGACGCGCCGACGATCGCGATGCATTCGCCCTTGGCGATGGCGAGATCTAAGCCATCGAGCACGGTCAGCGTCGAAGCGCCTTCGTTGAAGTCCCGACCCAAGCCGCGCGCCAGCAATACTGCCTGATCAGTCATGTCGCAAAGCCTCTGCAGGTTGAGTCCGTGCGGCCTGCCAGGCGGGATACAACGTGGCGAGTGCGCACAAGACGAAAGCGACACCGGCCACTCGTAACACATCGAGCCACTCGACATGGGCCGGCAGATCACTCATAAAGTACACCTTGGCGTCGAGGAACTGGATACCGAAGATGGCCTCGAGGCCGTGTACGATCGATTCGACGTTAAACGCGAGCAAGATGCCTAGGAGAGAACCCGACAAGGTTCCAGCAAGACCGATCAAGACACCCTGCACTGCAAAAGTCTGCAGAATCCCACTCGGGCTTGCGCCGAGCGTGCGTAGCAAAGCGATATCCGCCTGTTTTTCTTTGACGATCATCACCAGCGTCGCCACGATATTGAAAGCGGCAACGGCAACCACCATCAGCAAGATAACGAACATCAAACCCTTGGTGAGTTCGATCGATTGGAAGAAATTGGCGTGCACCCGCGTCCAGTCGCTGACGAAGTAGCCACCACCCAAGGCAAGCGCCAGATCTCGAACGACGACTGGTGCCTGCAAGGGATCTGCGAGCGCGAGACGCAGCCCGCTTACACCCTCACCGAGCCGATACAAACGCGCCGCGTCGCGCAGGTTCATCAGAATCAAGCCCTGATCGAACTCGTACATACCGGAGGCAAAGACGCCCGCGATGGTGAGTCGTCGCATGCGTGGCACGACGCCATCGGGTGTCGCGGTCGCCTCGGGTGCGATCAACACCACCTTATCGCCAACCCCGACACCGAGATCGCGAGCAAGGGATTCCCCGAGGATCACGTTCCAGCTGCCGGCTTGAAGTGCATCGATCGAACCGGTCTGCATACGATCGGCAAGACCGGTGGCCTGCTTCTCGAGCGCCGGATCCACACCACGCACCAACGTGCCCTGCACGCGCGGTCCCGCCGCAATCATGCCGCGCGCTTCGATGTACGGCACGGCCTGCAACACACCCGGCCGAGCAACGGCAACCTCGCGTGCCTGCTGCCAATCGTCGAGCGTGCCTTCGAGCCCCATCAGTGTGGCGTGCGACGTCACGGCGAGGATGCGTGAGCGCAATTCGCGCTCGAAACCGTTCATGACCGACAACACCACGATCAACACGGCCACACCGAGCGTCAGTCCCGTGACGGACATCGCTGCGACAAAGCTCACGAAGCCGCGCCGATGTGTCGAGCGCAAGTAGCGCGTACCGACCCACCATTCCCAGCGACTCGAGCTATTCATAACGCAGCGCCTCCGCTGGCGCGATGCGTGCGGCACGACGTGCGGGGTACACCGTTGCGAGCGCTGTGAGCGTCAATGCACCGATGGCGATCGCGATGACGTTCTGCGCCCGCAGCTCCGAAGGAATACGCGTGACGTAATAGACATCCGGATCCATGACATGAAAGCCAAACACCGCCTCGAGCACCGGAACGACGGTCCCCACATTGCTCGCTAACCAGACGCCGAGAGCCACGCCGAACAACACTCCGGCCCACCCGATCACGAGCCCTTGCGTGATGAAGACGCGCTGCACTTCACCGGGCGACATGCCGAGCGTGCGAAGGATAGCGACGTCGGTACGCTTGTCGGTGACGACCATCACGAGCATCGCCACGATGTTGAAGGCGGCTACGGCGACGATCAGCATCAAGATGATGCCCATCATCGTTTTCTCGATGCGGATCGCTCGGAAATAATTGGCGTGCTCCTGCGTCCAATCGCGAACGGTGAGCCCCGCACCTAGGCGGGCCGTCATCTCTCGGCTGACACTGGGAGCGACCATCGGGTCGACGAAGTGCAACTGCAGACCGCGCGCACGCGGGTCACCCGCTGCGAGCGCAGCCACATCGTCGATGTGAGCGAAAGCCAATGAACCATCGTGATCGTGCAGCCCCGCTTCGAAGAGACCCACCACCCGAAACTCGCGTAACCGCGGCGTCGGCGTGCCGGCCTCATCCACGCCCGGCACCAGCAAGGTCACAGAGTCATCAACGGTGACGCTCAGCAAGCGCGCGAGCACACTACCCAAGATCACCCGATCGGAGCCGGCTGCAAGATCGAGGAGCTTGCCTTCGATGACGGCCGCAGCGGCATCGGATACCTCGGGCTCAAAACGCGGGTCGATGCCACGCAGACGCAGGGGCAACATCTCAGGCTGTCGTAGCCCGAGTGCCTGCAGTTCGACGTACGGCGCGAGTCCATCGATCTTGGGCTCTTGGCGCAGGGTCTCAGCCAACCGGTCCCACGCGTCGCCAGAGAGGGGTTTATCGCTCGTATTCATCACCCGAGCGTGGGTCGATAAGGACAGCAGGCGATCCCGCAACTCCCCCTCGAAGCCGTTCATGACCGAGAGGATGACGATCAGCGCAGCCACGCCCACACACACCCCGATGAGCGATACCCAGGTGATGAACGAGACGAAAAACTTTCGCGTTCGTGAGCGCACGTATCGCAGGCCGACGAACAACGACAGGGGCTGGAACATCAGGGTGGGGATTTAACCACATCACAGGGCTTGCCTCCCCGGGACGGGTCTGTAAGCTTGCGCGCCCATGCCAAACGGGCTGCTGAAATCACGGACCCCCGATGCCAGTCGCCCCGAGGTGCACTGGTCCGGCCTGCATGCGAGCGCGACCGCCCTCGCGATCGCCGAAGCCGCCGCTCGCGAGGATCGCCCGTGGATCATCGTCGAGGCGGATAGCCGCAGCGCCGAGCGACGCAGCGCCGAGCTCGGGTTTTTCGCGCCAGCTAGCCTGCCGCTGCTGAGCCTGCCCGACTGGGAAGTGCTGCCTTACGACGTTTTCTCACCGCATCCCGATATCACCTCGGAGCGCCTGCTCGCCCTAGCCGAGTTGCCGCACGCGCGTCGCGGTGTATTGATCGTGAGCGTCGATACCCTGCTGCAGCGCCTGCCACCTAAGCCTTACGTCGCCGGTCGCAGCTTCTCACTCTCCGTCGGCGACACACTCGCTCTCGATGCGTTCAAGTTGCGTTTAACCGAAGCGGGCTATTGCAGCGTGAGCCAAGTGACCGACCCCGGTGACTTCGCCTTGCGCGGATCTCTGCTCGATGTATACCCGATGGGCACAACGAGCCCGCTGCGTATCGATCTTTTTGATGACGAGATCGAAGCGATCCGGCGTTTCGATCCTCAAACGCAGCGTTCAGGGGATTCACTCGCCTCGGTGCGCCTGCTGCCCGCTCGTGAAATCCCCCTCGATGGCGATTCGGTACGCGCCTTCCGGCGTCGTTACCGCACCCGCTTCGAAGGCGACCCGACCCGCAGCGCGATCTATCGCGGTGTGTCGGATGGCATGGCGCCGGCCGGAATCGAGTTTTATCTGCCGCTTTTCTTTGAAGAAACGGCCACTTTATTTGACTACCTGCCCGACGGCGCCGTCATCGTCGATGCGACCTTCGGCCTAGAGACCGTGATCGGTCGCAGCTGGGAGGCCCTGCGAGCACGCTACGATGATCGCTGCGGTGACATCGAGCGCCCGCTGCTCAAGCCCGAAGAGCTCTTCATCGACGAAACCACCGTGATGGCCGCCTGCCACTCGCATCCGCGCGTGACCATCGACACGTTTGCGCGCGATGACGAGAGCAGCCTCGGCACCCATGCGCCGCGCGAACTGCGTATCGATGCACGAGCGGAACGCCCGCTCGCTCCGCTAAAAGATTTTCTCGATGACTATCCCGGCCGCGTCTTGCTAGCGGCTGATTCACCGGGGCGCCGCGAGGTGCTCGGCGAACTACTACGAGGCGCCTCGTTGCGCGCCAAACTCGTCGATGGGTGGCAGGCGTTTCTCGACAGCGACGCGACGCTTGCGATCACGATCGCACCCGAGCTCGCCGGTCTCGCCCTCGACTCGCCGCCGCTGACGATCCTCTCCGAGTCGCAACTCTTTGGTCAGCGCGCACGACAAGAACGTCGTCGACGTAAAGTCACCGCTGACCCCAATGCCATTCTGCGCGATCTGCAATCGCTGTCGGCCGGTGCACCGGTCGTTCACGAGGAGTACGGCGTGGGTCGCTACGTCGGACTACAGATCATGGAGGTCGGTGGTCAGAGCGGCGAATTTTTGGTGCTCGAGTATCACGGCGGTGACCGACTCTACGTGCCGGTGCATTCGCTGCATCTCGTCAGTCGTTACTCGGGTGCGGCACCGGAGAGCGCTCCGCTGCACCGACTCGGCACGGATCAATGGGGAAAGGCTCGCAAACGCGCTGCCGAAAAAGTGCGCGACGTCGCGGCCGAATTGCTCGACCTCTACGCGCAGCGCAAAGCGCGTCGAGGCATTCGTCTCGCCTCGAAAGATCTGGAGTACCAGGCTTTCGCGAATGCGTTCCCGTTCGAGGAAACCGCCGATCAGGCCGAGGCTATCGGCAAGGTGATCGCCGATCTCGATGCCGAACAACCCATGGACCGTATCGTCTGCGGCGATGTGGGCTTCGGTAAAACGGAAGTGGCGATGCGGGCAGCCTTTGTCGCCGTGCAGGCCGGTAAGCAAGTCGCCGTGCTCGTACCGACCACTCTTTTGGCTCAACAGCACGCAGCCAATTTTGCAGATCGATTTGCCGACTGGCCCGTGCGCATCGAATCGCTGTCACGCTTTCGCTCAACCAAGGAAACGACGGCGGTGCTCGAGGCGGTTGAGAAAGGCACCGTTGATATCGTCATTGCCACGCACCGACTGCTGCACGCGAATGCACGCTTTAAGGATTTAGGTCTCATCATCGTCGATGAAGAACATCGCTTCGGCGTGCGCGATAAGGAAAAACTCAAGGCTCTGCGGGCGGAGGTGCATGTGCTCACGCTCACGGCAACACCGATCCCACGTACCCTGAATATGGCGCTCGGCGGTCTGCGCGAGTTGTCCTTGATCGCAACGCCGCCGGCGGAACGCCTCGCGATCAAGACCTTCGTCACCGAGTGGAGTGACAGCACCATCCGTGAGGCGATCCTGCGCGAGATGCGTCGCGGCGGCCAAGCCTACTTCGTGCACAACGAAGTCAAAGACATCGAGAAAGTCGCAGCTGATCTGGCCAAGCTGGTCCCAGAGGCCAACATTCGCGTGGGTCATGGCCAGATGCGCGAGCGTGAGCTCGAGGCTCTGATGGTCGATTTCTACCACCGCCGCTTCGACATCCTCGTCTGCACCACGATCATCGAGAGCGGCATCGACGTGCCGAGTGCCAATACGATCATCATCGATCGCGCCGATCGCTTTGGCCTCGCACAGCTACACCAAATGCGAGGTCGCGTCGGTCGATCTCATCATCGAGCGTATGCCTATCTCTTGATCCCCTCGCGCAAAGCGCTCACGGGCGATGCGTTGAAGCGTCTCGAGGCGCTGGAATCACTCGAAGATCTCGGTGCCGGCTTCGTACTGGCAACTCACGATCTCGAAATCCGTGGTGCCGGCGAGTTGTTGGGTGAAGAGCAAAGCGGCGAGATGACCGAGGTCGGCTTGACCATGTACCTAGACATGTTGGATCGCGCCGTCAAAGCCATGAAGAGCGGCAAAAAGATTGATCTCGAAGCGCCGCTTGCGAGCGCCTCTGAAGTCGAACTGCGCGTACCCGCCCTGCTCCCGGAAGATTACGTGGCGGATGTGCACGTGCGACTCGCGCTCTATAAACGAATCGCAGCGGCACCAGATGAGAGCGCACTCGAGGAGCTCACCGCCGAGCTCGTCGATCGCTTCGGACCTCTGCCCGCTCAAACGCAGAATCTGCTGCGTACGGCGCGCATCCGCCTGCTGACCCGCCAGCTCGGCGTCCGTCGGCTCGACTTCGGCGCCCACGGCGGCTATCTGCTATTCGAGACGGACAACCGTATCGATCCTGCCGCAGTCATCCGTTTGATTCAGGATCGCTCGCGCGAGTACAAACTCGAGGGGCCACTCAAACTGCGGGTGTCTCGCGACCTTGACGACGAACTCGAACGCTTCGACTTCGTGACAGCGCTACTGCAACGGCTCACCAGCAATCGGCTGGGTTAAGATCGCGCCATGCGTGACTTCATCCGAGGCGGGCGGTTCTGGCTGCTGACGAGTGCGAGCTTGCTGGCACTCGCGCCGATCGGGCTCGCCCAACCGGCGAGTTCTGCCAGTGCCTACACGATCGAGGTGATCGTCTTTCGTAACAATGGCCCTCGCGAAGCCGGCATCGGTGGCACCCCGCCCCTGCGCGGCGCCGAAGAATCAGATACCCCACCTGCCGCCGCGCAAATCGGGCGTTTTATCTCGGCGACACCGGCGGCGCGGCTGCGCCTCGCGGGCCTGCGTCAAAAGATGTCCGCCGGTGGCTATCGCATCCTGGCCCACGCGGGTTGGACTCAAACGGCGAGCAGCTGGGGTAGCCGCACCGGCATTCCGTTGGAGACGCTCGGTGTCGCTGCGCCCGGACTCTCGGGCAACTTTCTGCTCGAACGTGGCTCGCTACTGCACTTTGGCATGAACCTGCGTTATCAACCGGATGAGTCGACGCTACATGAGCTCAGCGAGTTGCGCCGAGTGCGCTTCGAGGAGCGTCATTACTACGATCACCCGGGCATTGGCGTGATCGCCGTCGTCACCTCGGCAGCCCGGCCTTAGATCGTCTTCGCTCAGCCGAGCTTGAGCTCGGGCGGCTGCAAACAACGCGCTAGTGTGCGTTGCGCAGCGTGCCACTCCGGCGTCGTGCGCAGCGAGGCGTAGGTCATCGTGCCTTTGCCGTGCAGTCTCACGCGGCGCAAAGCTGCCGCAGCATCTAGCGACACTTTGAGTCCATCGAGCACGGCCTCCGCACTCGGTCGGTGATTGCAGACCGGCAACACATCGCAGCCGGCCGCCAGCGCTTTTTCAGCTCGCTCAACGATACCACCCACAGCCGCTGCGCCGGCCATCGACAAGTCATCGGCGAACACGACACCGCCAAAATTGAGATCGCCTCGAAGCACCCCACGGATCCAGCGAGCCGACGCACTCGCTGGCACATCGTCGATGTTCGGGTACAGCACATGCGCAACCATCACGCCCGCAAGCCCATTGGCGATGAGGACGCGATACGGCGCGATATCCTCATCGAGATCGACGAGTTCACGTCGATCGATCGGCAACGCATGGTGCGAGTCTGCAACTACCGCTCCATGTCCCGGGAAATGCTTGGCCGTGGCCACCATCCCGGCATTACGCATGCCGTGCATATAGGCGACGGCGAGTTCCCCGACGACGCTCGCCTTGGCGTGGAAGGCACGCTCACCTATGACTTCGCTGACGCCGTAATCGAGATCGACGCAGGGTGCAAAAGAGAGATCCACGCCACAAGCGCGTAGCTCTGCGGCCATCAACCAACCAAGTTCGCGCGCCAAAGCCAAACCGGTCTGTGGATCTGCATCGTACTCAAGACCGATGCGACGCGCCGCCGGTAACCGGGAGAACCCCTCGCGAAAACGCTGCACGCGTCCGCCCTCGTGATCGACACCGACGATGAGCGCGGGCGAGCGAATCGCATGGATATCGGCCACCAGTTGCGTCAGTTGTTCGGGCGATTCGTAGTTGCGCGAAAAGAGGATGACGCTACCGACAAGTGGGTGCGCCAGCATCTCGCGCTCAGCGGGCTGCAATTGGGTTCCTTCGAGATCCACCATCACGGGACCGAGTGTCATCGTGCACGCTCCAGAACAGCCATCGACTCGACGTGATTGGTATGCGGAAACATGTCGATCACGCCGGCGGACTGCAAACGGTAACCCAAGTCGTGACAGAGCACACCGACATCGCGCGCGAGCGTGCCCGGATGACAAGAGACGTATACGATCCGGGGTGCGCCGGTCGCCGCGACCCGCGGCAGCACCTCGAGCGCGCCCGCTCGTGGCGGATCGAGCAGAACGCGCGTGTAGCCGCCTTGGAATGCGCCCTGACCGGCTTCGGCATCAAATAAATTAGCCACTTGGAAGCTGGCGTTGGCGAGCCCATTCAGTTCAGCATTGCGACGCGCACGCGCCACGAGACCCGCATCACCCTCAACGCCCACGACCGAGGCTGCCCTGCGGGCCAGTGCCAAGGTGAAATTGCCAAGTCCGCAGAAAAGATCGAGGACCCGATCCTGCGGGCCGACCTGTAGCAGCTCGACCGCACGACTAACCAGCGTTTCATTCACCGCTGCATTGATTTGTACGAAGTCGGTCGGCTCGAACTCGAAGGTTAGTCCCTCGTTCGCCAAAGAATAACGCAAGGGCGTGGCATCCCCGACGAGCGGCACGATGCTCTCCACCCCACCGGATTGCAGGTAGATGCGAACGCGCTGCGCTATCTCGAACTCGCGCAACGCCGCAAGATCCGATTCTGACAAAGCGGCTAAATGTCGAAACACCAGCAGCGTCACCTCCGGGGTTACGGCCGCTTCAATCTGCGGGATACTGTCTTTGGCCGCCATGCCCGTGAGCAGATCGGACAAGGGCGTGATCAAACCATCGAGTGGCGCGGCCAGAATTTCACATCGCTCGAGCGCGGCGATGTAGGGCTTCGCACGCTCGCGAAATCCGACCAGCACGCGTCCGCGTTTGATGACGAACTTGGCACCGAGACGCGCCCGCCGCCGATAACGCCACACGGGCCCCTCGATCGGTGGCAGCCACGAGGTCGGAGTCACCTTCGCAATGCGCTGCAGATTGTCGGCCAACTCCTGCTGCTTCGCCGCCAACTGCGCCGCCGGGGCATAGTGCTGCAAGGAGCAACCGCCGCACACGCCAAAGTGCGCGCACTTCGGTTCGACTCGATCGGCCGATGGGGTGACGACCTCGACCAGCACGGCTTCGTCATGTTGACGATGACGTCGCTGTCTTTGAAAACGAATGGTTTCGCCAGGCAACACACCCGGCACGAAGACGGTCTTGGTACCGCGGACGACACCCTCGCCATCGTGATTCAAGGCAGCGACAACGCCCTCTTCGATCGGAGCGGCTTCGATACGAGAACGGCTCATCGCGGCGTGGGCAACGGTGATTCAGGCCACGCGGCGAGGAACTCAGCAAAGTGGGGCTCATCGGAGTTTGCCAGTAACTCGCGTACGCGAGCCTCCTCATTCGCACACTCGATCTCGTCGAGGTGGCCGCGCATGCGCTGAAAGCGCAGGTAAACGAGCCAGGTGTTGAGCACATCGGTCTCGCAGTAGCGACGGATCCCCTCGAGATTACCGGCCTCATAAGCGCCCCAAACCTGATCGCCCGAAAAGCCGAGCTTGCCGGGAAAGCCAAGTAGATACGCCATGTCTGAGAGGCTCGCCTTGGCACGGGGCTGATAAGCCGAGAGCACGTCCATCAGATCCGTGTGACGCTCGTGGAATCGACTGAGGTAGTTGTTCCATTTGAACGAACTGTCCTCGCTGCCGTTCTCCCAATAACGGCGCGCGACGACACCATGTTTGAGGGCTCGGTAGTGCAACACGGGCAGATCAAAGCCGCCCCCATTCCATGACACCAGAGTCGGCGTATAGCGATCGATACCCTCGAAGAATCGCGCGACGAGCTCGCCTTCGCTCGATTCGAGATCACCTAAACTCCAAACCTTCAGGGTGTCGGCACGACGCAGAACGCAGGAAATCGCCACGATACGATGCTGCTCATGCGGCAGAAACTCGCTGCCGCCATGCTGACGTGCGTGCGCAAACATGGCCTTGGCAACCTGGCTATCGGAGAGCCCTTCGAGGCCAAACACGCGACGCCCCAACTCGAGATCGGGAACCGTTTCGATATCGAAAACCAGAATACTCATGTTGTCCTCGTTAGGTGCGAGCCGCTGACATCGCCGCTTTCATCTCGCGCACCGCTGCTGCAAAACCGATGAAGATTGCTCGACCGACGATGGCATGACCGATATTGAGTTCGACAATTTCTTCGATCGCCGCGACGGGAGCGACGTTGTCGCAGTTGAGACCATGACCCGCGTGTACCTCGAGTCCGAGCGATGCAGCCAGCTTCGCACTGGAGCGCAAACGTTCGAGCTCACGCGCCTGCTCGGCACCGCTCACTTCGCAGTATCGACCCGTATGCAACTCGATCACAGGAATGCCGATGCGCGCGGTCGCCTCGATCTGCGCCGGATCAGGATCGATGAAGAGCGCGACTCGAATACCCGAAGCGGCGAGCAAAGCGCCGCTCTCGCGCAGACGCTCGAGCTGACCGACGACCTCAAGCCCGCCCTCGGTGGTGATCTCGGCACGACGCTCAGGCACAAGACAACAGTCGGCAGGCTTGATGCGCTGTGCGATCGCGAGCATCTCGTCGGTTAACGCCATCTCGAGATTCATGCGCGTGCGCAACAGGGGTCGCAACCGCTCGACGTCGACATCCTGAATATGCCGCCGATCCTCACGCAGGTGCAGCGTGATGTTATCGGCACCGGCTTCTTCGGCGATCAGCGCTGCCTGTACAGGATCGGGGTAATGGATGCGTCGTGCCTGACGTACGGTGGCGACGTGATCAATGTTGACGCCAAGTTCGATGGGCTTCATGTCAGTCCTCTTTTGATCGACGAGCGACGGCACGAGCCACCGTTCGCGTTCGCAGTTCGCGACCGTCGAGTGCGTGATCGAGCGCCATGCGCAGTATGCGCTTGGCAGGCTCCAACACCGTCTCGTCGGTGTAGTCGTCGGCAGCGATGGCGAGCAGAACCCGCCCTTCGAAAACCTTGCCGCCTGTCTCGCCCGTCACTTGTACGAAGCCGAGATCAGGATGGAAATGATAATACGCACCCGATTGCAGTGCGCCGCCTTCCCGCGCCACCTGCTCGAACTCGATGCCGTAACCCAAGAGTTCAAGCAGTTGTCGTTCGAAGCCGCGCAAACTCGCCTCGATGGAAGCGGCTGTTCGCAGCTGTGCCAAGGTTCGATCATAAAGATCGAAGACCAGTGGCTGCGGATCCAACCGAACCGTGAGCTTGAGCAGCAACTCGTTGAGGTACCAAGCAGACATCATCGCCGCAGCCGGCAATTCAGGAAGCGTATCCTCTGGCTCCCGCTCCGCTTGGGTCAGCTGACCCGCATCGCCACTGCCGCTCCAGGCCACCAGCAAACGGCGGAATGGCTGCAGCGTCGATGCATAACGCGATTTTCCACCGCGCACACCGCGAGCAAACAACGTCAGACGACCATGTTCGCGACTGAACACCTCGAGCATCCGGCTCGTGTCGCGCCACGGCTTATGGTGCAGCAGATAGGCCGTGGTGAGATCGACGCGTCGACCGCCGCGCGCCATCGGCCGTCACTCGAGACCGAGCGAACGCAGCGCCTGCGCGTTGTCGGCCCAGTTCTCCCGCACCTTGACCCACAGCTCGAGATGGCAGCGGCCACCGAGTAAGCCCACGATCTCGCGGCGCGCTGAAGTACCGACCCGTTTGAGACGCGCGCCACCAGCACCGATGACGATCGGCTTTTGTCCTTCGCGATCGACCCAGATCACAGCGTGGATAACCTGCCGATCTTCTTCTCGGTCCATCTTTTCGATCTCGACAGCGATGCCGTAAGGCACCTCTTGGTTGAGCTCGAGCGTGAGCTTCTCGCGGATGATCTCGGTGATACGAAACTTCAGATCACGGTCAGTGCGATCATCCTCGTCAAAGAGCTGCGGCGACTCCGGCAAGTGCTTGGCGATGGTCGCAATCAATGGCTCGAGGTTATCGCCCTGCTTGGACGAGACCGGCACGACATCGAGAAACGCGTGTTGCGCCGTGAGCTCCGCCATGAAGGGCAGCAAACGGTCACGCGGCTTGGCGAGATCGACCTTGCTGATGACCGCCACCGCGGGACGACCACTATCGCGGATCCGCTGCATCACGGCTTCGTCTTCGTCGGTCCAACGCAACGCCTCGACGACGAACACGACAAGATCGGCATCGGCCAAAGCCGAGGCTGCCGTTCGATTCATCGCCTTATTGAGGGCGCGTTTTCCGCCCACGTGCAAACCTGGCGTATCGACGAAGGCAATCTGCAAATTTGGCCGATTGACGAGGCCCGTGATGCGATGTCGGGTCGTCTGCGGGCGCGGCGTGACGATCGAGAGCTTCTCGCCGACCAGCGCGTTGAGCAGAGTCGACTTGCCGACGTTCGGTCGCCCGACGAGCGCAGCAAAGCCGGCGCGGAACGTGTCGCTCTCGGTCACGATGCAGCCCCCTTGCGAACACTCGCCCAACGAGCCTCCACTTGCGGAATGAGGCTTTGGGCCGCTTCCTGCTCGGCGCGCCGCCGGCTCGAGCCCACGCCCAAGGTGGTCAACGACAGATCGGCTAGCTCGCAACGCACAGTGAACTCCTGCGCATGCGGCTCACCCACGATGTTTTCGACAGAATAAATCGGCAAAGCGTAACCTCTGGCCTGCAGCAACTCCTGCAGTCGTGTCTTGGGATCTTTGAGACTCGCGGCATCCGGTAAGTTATCGAGTTCGGCGCCGCACAATTCGGTCACGATGCGACGCGCTTCGTCGAGACCCGCATCGAGATAGATGGCGCCCACCAGCGCCTCGAAGGCATCCGCCAGTATCGACTGACGACGAAACCCACCGGTTTTCAGCTCACCCGACCCGAGTTGCAACTCCTCGCCGAGCGCGAGACGCTGCGCGATCTGGGCTAGCGGCTCCGCACTGACGAGACTCGCTCGGAAACGACTGAGGTCACCCTCGGATGCTTTTGGGAATCGTTGATACAGCAACTCTGCGACCAACAAGTTGACGACCGCGTCACCTAAGAATTCGAGTCGCTCGTTGTTGCGGCCCGAGGCACTGCGATGAGTCAACGCCGCCGTGAATAACTCGAGGTTACGCGGCTCGTATCCGAGCGCCGACTTCAGCCAATGCCGAGGCCAATCGGGCTTCACGACCGATCCGATCTCATTCGATGCGCGTGCCGATGCGCGACCAGTCTGGCCCGCCGGATCGCTGCAGGTCCCAATTGAACCAGATCAGGCTCGCGCGACCCACCAGGAGCGACTCGGCAACGAAACCCCAGACGCGTCCATCCGAGCTGTTATCTCGGTTGTCACCCACCATCAGATAGTGGCCTTTCGGTACCTGCATGATGCGATTACCGGAATCCGGGTTGATACCGGCGGTGGACTCGTTACAGATGTAGCCCTGCGGAATACTGCGATTGCACGAAGGCAACGGTGGCACCGTGATCATGTCGGAGCTCAGACAGTGCAGCACGCGATGGGCGTGCTCACCGAGTTTCTCCTCGGCAATGCGCATGTTGAGATAGCAACCATCCTCGTAGCGACCCTGCTGCACGAGTGGCACAGGCTGGCCGTTGATGATGAGTTGGTCCTCGCGAACCTCGACGATATCACCCGGTAGACCCACGACACGCTTCACGTAATTCACCGTCGTGTCGGTCGGAAAGCGGAACACGGCGACATCGCCTCGCTGCGGCGCCCCCACCTCAAGCACCTTTTCGTGGATCACCGGCAAGCGCACGCCGTAGGCGTATTTGTTAACCAGGATGAAATCGCCGTCGAGCAAGGTCGGCATCATCGAATCAGAGGGAATTCGATAGGGCTCGTATAGAAACGAGCGCAGCACGAGCAGCACCGCCATGATCGGAAAGAAACTGCGCGCATAATCGACCGTGCCGGGCAGTTCGATACTCTCCGGGTCCCGCCCAGCCGATCGTGCTGCGGCCGTGCGTCGCGGTCGCAGCAAGAAGTGGTCAATCGCCCAAACTATGCCCGAGACGATCGTGATGAGGATCAATACGAGGCTGAAATCCGCGCGCTGCGCGCTCATCAGTTGATAGAAGCTCGCCAAGACCAGCGCCGGCAGCACCGCATATAAAATGCGCATCAAAATCGGATCTTTAACCGGCACGCCAGCGGGCGATCGCAACTGTCGCCCCGGCCGCAGGAACCAGTCGTCAATCACGCAAATGAGCGCAACCGGAAGCGTGAACAACGACAATAGCGAGGCGATCAGATCCAACATCTTATTTCCTGCCCACCTTGAGCACGGCGAGGAAGGCTTCCTGCGGAATCTCCACTGAGCCAACTTGCTTCATGCGCTTTTTGCCTTCTTTTTGCTTCTCGAGCAGCTTGCGCTTGCGGCTGATGTCACCACCGTAGCACTTGGCCAAGACGTTTTTGCGCAGCGCCTTGACCGTCGCGCGCGCGATCACATGTGCGCCGATCGCCGCCTGCACCGCCACCTCGAACATCTGCCGCGGGATCAATTCCTGCATCTTGTCGACGAGCTCACGACCGCGCTGATAGGCGCTGTCGCGGTGCACGATGATCGATAGCGCATCGACCTTGTCGCCATTGATGAGGATATCGAGTTTGACCAGCGGCGCAGCCTGGAAATGGCTGAATTCGTAATCGAAGCTCGCATAACCGCGACTGACCGACTTCAAGCGATCGAAGAAATCGAGCACGACCTCGGCAAGCGGTAATGCGTATTGCAGCGATACCTGATTGGCGAGGTACTGCATTTTTTTCTGGACACCACGCTTCTCGGTGCACAGCTGCAACACGGCACCAACGTAGTCGGGCGGCACGAGGATGTTGGCGATGATGATCGGTTCGCGGATCTCGGCGAGCTTATTGGGCGGCGGCAACTTGGCCGGATTATCGACGTATTCGTTCGTGCCATCGACGAGACCCACCTCGTAAATCACAGTTGGAGCACTCGTGATGAGATCGAGGTTGTACTCGCGCTCAAGCCGCTCCTGCACGATATCCATGTGCAAAAGTCCCAAGAATCCGACGCGGAACCCGAAGCCCAAGGCACCGGAGACTTCTGGTTCGTAGTGCAAGGCCGAATCGTTCAAACGCAGCTTGGCGAGCGCATCGCGGAAAGACTCGTAGTCGTCTGCATTGACCGGAAAGAGCCCGGCGAACACGCGCGGCTGAACCTGTTTGAAACCCGGCAACTGAGCATCGCAGGGCTTGGCATCGAGGGTGATCGTATCGCCAACCGGTGCGCCATCGATTTCTTTGACGCCCGCGATCACAAAACCCACCTCGCCCGCTGACAACTGTGGCGCGGCGAGCGATTTGGGCGTGAAACGACCCAGCTTGTCGACCTGCCAAATACGACCGGTCGACATCACGCGGATCTTATCGCCGATCTTGATCGTGCCATTGACGACGCGCACGAGCGAGACCACACCCACGTAGTTGTCGAACCACGAGTCGATGATGAGCGCTTGCAACGGCGCTGCCGGGTCGCCCTTGGGCGCGGGAATACGTTCGACGATCGCTTCGAGTAACTCGGGGACGTTCTCGCCCGTCTTGGCCGAGACGCGCACGGCATCCTGAGCATCGATGCCGATGATTTCTTCGATCTCGCGGATCACCTTCGGCGGATCAGCCGAGGGCAGATCAATCTTGTTAATGACCGGCAGCACTTCGAGGCCCTGCTCGATGGCCGTGTAGCAATTGGCCACGCTCTGCGCCTCAACACCCTGTGAGGCATCCACCACGAGCAAAGCGCCGTCACAGGCGGCCAGAGAGCGCGACACCTCGTAAGAGAAGTCAACGTGCCCCGGCGTATCGATGAGGTTCAGTTGGTAGCGTTGACCGTTCTTCGCGTTGTAGTAGAGCGTGACGCTCTGCGCCTTGATGGTGATGCCGCGTTCGCGCTCAAGTGCCATGGAATCGAGCACCTGACTTTGCATCTCACGCGCATCGAGCCCACCACAGAGCTGGATCAACCGATCGGCGAGTGTGGACTTGCCGTGATCGACGTGGGCGATGATCGAAAAGTTGCGAATATTCTGCATCGGTGACCGGCTGAGCCGCAGGGGCGGCAAAACGCCAAATTATACCGGAGGCACCGTCACCGAACCCGGAAAAGGCGTTGTAACTCAGCGGCGTCGAAAAAGGTCGTCAAAACCGGCTGACCGCCCCACAGAAGGACGGGAATCTTGAGCCCATAGCGACGCTGCCACTCGGGGTCGGAATCCACGTCGGCGATCTCGAGCGGCGGTAGGGATATCTGCTCGGCGAGCGCGGCGAGCTCGGCTGCAAACTCCTCGCAGAGGCCACAGCCCTCGCGTGAGAGCAGCGTCAGGCGAGCCTCGTTCAAGCGCAGCTCAGGGCGCAGGCGCCGCGGCCGGCGGCGTCGCGGGATTCGCTGGCCGTCGCGGTGGGTTGGGTACGGCGCTGCGAGCGGCCTTCAACTGCGAAGCGATCATCCGCGCGGTTCGCAGCGGAACCTCACCGACGACAACGGCAGGCTTTCCATCGATCATGGTGACGAGCGTGGTGGCGGCGCCCTGCTGCGTACCACCCACCTGCTGCTGCGCCGCCTCGAGCGTGACGGCCGCACCGATGAAAACCGACACCGAGGCCAGACCGTCAGAAAACACCAGATGGGAGACCGGTCGATCCGTACCCGGAAGGGTCTGTTCGACCTGTTGGGTCAGACGAAATCCTTGCGGCAAACGCGCCGTCGTCCATACCTGACGAACTCCAGCGCTACTCTCGACGCGGATAAATCGCGAATGCACGCGACGGTAACGCTCGGATCCCGCAGGCAGTCGGAAGGTTTCATCCGGAATACTGCGCATGAGTACGAGATTGGCAAAAGCAATACGCTCGAGCACCTCACCCTTCGCGTCATGCAGTTCCGTCTTGAGCGGCATGTGTGAACGCGCATCGATCCAGACCCGATAACCGTAGCGGAACGGATCACGCGGTGTCATCGCGATGAACCGCGCATCGCGACCCATCAAGCGCACTTTCTTCACGGGACTGAATTCATAGAGCTCGGCTTGTCGATCATCGATACGCGGCAAGGTTGGCAGCAACCCACCCGAATGTGGTCGCTCCTCCGTCAGCACCATTTCCTGGTCCGGCAATACGTAGGCGACCTCGTTGCCGCGGCGCACGAACTCGCGCCCCGATCCATCGAGCGACATCAACCGTTCGCACACCTCACCCTCTTGGACACGATGCACGATTCGCATCGATTCGGCGCGCCCGCCGCGAGTGTGGAAGAAAGTGCCGTCGTAACTGCGCTCGGAGAGTGCTTTGTTCATCCGTTCGAGCCAATCCCGCGCTTCACTCGCGAAAGCCCCGAGTGGCAGCGTCGCTGCCGTCAAAGTGGCAAGCCACACCGCTACCGAACGACGCAAGTCGAGCGCAGCCATCAAAGAATCTCACTCCGCGCGGGTGCATCCTCGGTCGCGACGGCGGCCGGCTCTGTCGGGGACTCCTCGACGATCGGTGCACTGGTAATCAGGGTCGAGAGTGTCCCGTGACGTAACATGGGTGCCGCGACGGCACTGTGGGCTGCGACGAAATTGGCAAGCTGGACGGGGGCTGTCACAGTCGACCCTCCGCCCTCGCGAATCGGCGGCGTTACGTAACTCTCAGGTTCGGTCGGCTTCATGGCCAAGATGATTTCGTCGCCCTGCGCGGACGCTGCGGGGATCACCACCTCTTCGACGACCTCGCCGACCGCCGTTGCCGGTGCCGTGGCTGGGTTTTTGGCCGCATCCGCGACGATCGTCTCGCTCTGCGGGTTGCCGACGAAGAATATGGCGACTGCACCGACTGCCGCTGCGACCCCAAAGCCACCAGCCCAACGCAGCGCGGAGTGTCGACCCGCTGCCAGCCGGCCTGTTGCAGCCACGCTGCCTCGGTCTGGCTCTGTCGCGATCTCGTTATGCTCAGCCTGCACGATCGCGGCGACCTGAGGCGCAAGGTGACGCCGAGCCAGCGGCTCGCTACGCATCACCGCACCGATCAAAGAATAGTTATCCCAACTGCGACGGAGATTCTCGTCCTTGGCGAGCCGCCGTGCGACGAGTTCACACTCGCCCTCCGGCAGTTCGCCATCGAACATCGCCGATAGTTGGCTCTCGCGTTGGCTGCCAGTCTGATCTGCACTCATCCCACTACCTCGCCGCGGCCTAGCCCGCCGTCAAACACTTCACGTAATCGGTTATCGATCGCCTCGCGCGCGCGGAAAATGCGCGATCGGACCGTCCCGACGGGACAGTCCATGGCGGCTGCGATCTCTTCGTAAGACATACCTTCGAGTTCACGCAGCACGATGGCATTGCGTAAATCTTCCGGGAGGGACTCGATGGCCGCATTCACGGTGGAGCGGATCTCCTCGGTGAGCGCCATCGCTTCGGGTGTCGCGGTGTCCTTCATGCGAGCCTGCAATTCGGCGGACTCTTCGCCTTCGGGACGATCGAGGTCGTAGTCGATCGGACTGCGTCCGCGCGCCGCGATGACATTCTTGGCAGTATTGATGGCGATGCGATAGAGCCAGGTGTAGAAGGCGCTGTCACCGCGAAAACGCGGTAATGCTCGGTACGCCTTGATAAATGCTTCCTGGGCAACATCCTCTGCCTCGGCCGGGTCACGCACGTAACGCATGACGAGTTTCACGACCTTGTGCTGGTAACGGCGAACCAACGCATCGAAAGCCCCAGCATCGCCCCGCTGGGCGAGCTGAACCAGACTCAGATCGCTGGCTTCAGTGCTCATGTCGGAAGGATCCGCCACAAGCTGCAATACCGGCCACGCACACATCGCGTGAGGGTAGACAGAGGGACTTCACAAAAGTTCGCAAGGGGCGCCCTTTGAGGGAGATTTTGTCCGCAGTGTAACCGCTCGGAGCGCTCAAACGCCCCGAATGGACTGCAGTAGGGCTGCCTGATCCGGATCGGAGTGGATCTCGCCGGCGATCAGATAACGTACGAGCTCGGGGTCCTGCCATTGCAGCAGTGCTTCGAACCGGACGAGCTCCTCGTTCGAGGCGGCAGTGCCGTGTTGCTCGAGCCACCGCTCGAGCAACACATCGAGCTCCCTCATGCCGCGCCGACACATCCAGCGCAGACGACCCAATCCAACCTTCGCCGTCGAGGCATTCATGCCGGCGAGCGCGGAGGACGCGCGGTTCAGAGGTGCTCGCGCTCGACCATCATCCGCTTGATCTCGGCGATGGCCTTGGCCGGGTTGAGATCCTTCGGACAAGCCTCGGTGCAGTTCATGATGGTGTGGCAACGATAGAGCTTGAACGGATCGTGCAGCGCATCGAGGCGCTCACCCGTCGCATCGTCGCGGCTGTCGATGATCCATCGATACGCTGCCAGCAAGGCCGCGGGACCGAGGTAACGATCGCCGTTCCACCAATAGCTCGGGCACGAAGTCGAGCAGCAGGCGCACAAAATGCAGGCCGACGGTCGGTCGATCTTTTCTTGTTCCTCCGGTGCTTGCAGACGCTCGCGGTCGGGTGGCGCCGGTGTCTTCGATTGCAGCCACGGCTTGACCGAGGCGTACTGCGCGTAGAACTGCGTGAGATCCGGCACGAGATCCTTGACCACCGGCATATGCGGCAGCGGATAAATTTTGACCTCGCCCTTCACCTCGTCGCAGCTTTTCGTGCAGGCGAGCGTGTTGGTGCCGTCGATATTCATCGCACAACTGCCGCAGATACCCTCGCGGCAGGAACGACGGAAGGTCAGGCTCGAGTCCAGCTCGTTTTTGATCTTGATGAGTGCATCGAGCACCATCGGACCACAGCTGTCCATATCCACTTCGAAGGTGTCGATACGCGGGTTCTCGCCACCGTCCGGATCGTAGCGATACACCTTGAAAGTGCGTACGTTGTTGGAGCCGGCCGGTGCCTTGTGCACCTTGCCGTCCTTGTTGATACGAGAGTTGGCGGGAAGTCGAAACTCGGCCATGGTCGAAGATCCTCGAACTCAGTAGGTGCGCGCCTTAGGGGGAATGGGCTCGACGTCGCTCGTGAGCGTGTGCAGGTTCACCGAACGATAGTCGATGGTGGCCTTGCCCTTCTCATCCACCCAGCAAAGTGTGTGCTTGAGCCAATGGGTATCGTCACGATCCTTGAAGTCTTCTCGGGCATGCGCACCACGACTCTCCTTGCGGTTCTCCGCCGATTGAATCGTCGCGACCGCCTGCCCAAGCAGGTTGTCGAGCTCTAGCGTCTCGATCAGATCGGTGTTCCAGATGAGGCCACGATCGCTCGTTTTCACATCGGCGAACGAGTCGACCGTCTTGGCGAGCTTCTCGCAGCCTTCCTGCAGCGAGCTGCCGGTGCGGAATACGGCCGCATCCGACTGCATAACTTTCTGCATCTCGAGGCGAATCTGCGCCGTCGTACGCGAGCCGTCGGCGTTGCGAAATTTGTCGAGTCGCGAGATGGCCAGATCGCCCGCCTCTTTCGGCAACGGACGATGCGAGGTACCCGGTTTTACGATCGAGGCCGCATGACGACCCGCCTCGCGACCGAACACGACGAGATCGAGCAAAGAATTCGAGCCCAAACGATTCGCGCCGTGCACCGAGACGCAAGCGGCCTCGCCGACTGCCATCAAGCCCGGAACGACGCAGTTCGGGTCGCCATTTTTCATGGTGACCACTTCGCCGTGGTAGTTACAGGGGATGCCGCCCATGTTGTAGTGCACGGTCGGCAACACCGGGATCGGCTCTTTGTTCACATCGACGCCGGCAAAAATGCGCGCGGTCTCCGCGATGCCCGGCAATCGTTGCTTGATGACATCGGGGCCCAAGTGCTCAAGGTGCAAATGGATGTGATCGGCATCCTTACCGACACCGCGACCTTCGCGGATCTCGATGGTCATCGAGCGCGAAACCACGTCACGCGAAGCCAGATCCTTGGCATTCGGCGCGTAGCGCTCCATGAATCGCTCGCCACGCGAGTTGGTGAGATAACCACCCTCGCCGCGCGAACCTTCGGTGATGAGACAGCCGGCGCCATAGATGCCGGTCGGGTGGAACTGCACGAACTCCATGTCCTGCAGCGGCAGACCAGCGCGCAGCGCCATGCCGCCACCGTCACCCGTGCAGGTATGCGCCGAGGTGCAGGAGAAGTATGCGCGGCCGTAACCGCCTGTCGCGAGAATCACGAGATGGGCGCGGAAACGATGGATCGTACCCTCGGCCAGATTGAGCGCGACGACGCCGCGGCACTCGCCGTTTTCCATGATCAGATCGATGGCAAAGTATTCGATGAAGAACTCGGCCTCGTTCTTGATCGACTGCTGATAGAGCGTATGCAGCATCGCATGACCGGTTCGGTCGGCGGCGGCACAGGTACGCTGCGCGATACCCTTGCCATACTGCGTCGTCATGCCACCGAAGGGACGCTGGTAGATACGGCCATCTGGCGTGCGCGAGAACGGCACACCGTAGTGCTCGAGTTCGATGACGGCCGCCGGGGCCTCCTTGCACATGAACTCGATGGCATCTTGGTCACCGAGCCAGTCGGAACCTTTGATGGTGTCGTAGAAGTGATAGCGCCAGTCGTCCTCGCCCATGTTGCCGAGAGCGGCAGAAATACCGCCCTGCGCCGCAACCGTGTGACTACGCGTCGGGAATACTTTGGTGATGCAGGCCGTCGACAGACCCGCCTCGGCGAGACCCAGCGTCGATCGCAAACCGGCGCCACCGGCGCCGACGACGACGACGTCGTAGGTGTGATCAATGAAAGAGTAAGCAGCCATCGAATGTCATCCCGCAGTGAACGTGAACGCGACTCGAAGCACGGCGTAGGTGCCGGCGACGACCGCGAGAACGTGAAGGAAAGTCGAGGTCACGAGAGCGGCCACCTTGATGCCCTTCTCATGCACGTAATCTTCGAGAACGACCTGCACGCCGAGCGCCGAGTGCCAAGCCAGCGTGCCGATCAACAAAATCAACCACACCGGGTGCCAGCCCGTGGCGATCCAGGCGCGAACGGTCTCATGCTCGTAGTCGGGCAAACCCGTCACACGCAGTGCGAACCACAGCGTCAACGGAATGAGCGCGATCGCCGTCAGACGCTGCACCCACCAATGCGAAACACCCTGATGGGCAGAACCGCGACCCACGACGCGACCGAGCGGACTCTGCAAGCTCATGACAGCACCCCCGAGGCGAAGGCACGCGCCGCAAAGATCACGAACAGCACGATGGTGGCGATGATCACGATGCGCGAACTGCGACGCGCCTCGTGACGCTCGAGCCCTCGTACCCGATCCCAGTTCAGATGGCGGATTCCGTTGAGCAAGTGGTAGCAGAACGCCAGCAACCAGCCGATCAGCAAGAGCTTGACCGGGCCCGAGCTGATAATTTGCTGCGCAGCCGCATAGGACTTAGCGCTGCTCGCAGCGGCCACCAGCCAGTAAATCAACACACCGAAACCCGCGGTGAGAACCACACCCGTAATGCGGTGCGCAATCGAGGTCGCCATGGTGTAGGCGAATCGGTAGATGTCGAGATGAGGAGAGAGAGGTCGTTGACGCATCGTTGAGAATCCCGCGTGATCAGAAGTCGATGCAACGCCCGTTCTTCTCCCAGTCGCCGAACCGAGTGGGTTCAGGACCGCTAGGTCCGCCGATTTCGGCAGTCGCTGACCCGTGGACGACATCGTCGACGGGAGGAGTCTCGGGTTTGGAAACGGGCACGGGAACAGCCGCTGACGCGGGCCGCCCCACCCCCTGTGGATCGTGCTGCATCGTGCGCGAATCATGCCAGAAACGTTGCACCAAGGCCACAGCGAACGGCCGCTGGCTGGCGCTTCGGAATCGGGCAAAATCAGCGCCATGATCCTCACACATCTTGGTGTCATCGCCGCGCGCGGACCGGATACCCGGCGTTTCCTCAACGGGCAGCTGTCGCAAGACCTCTCGACGCTCACGAGCGATCACGCCCTGCGTGCGGGCTTACACAACCCGCAGGGTCGGGTGCTGGCCATCGTGTTGCTGCTACCGCAAGACAACGACGATGTGCTGCTCGTGCTGCCGCGCGAGCGTCTCGCGAGCACGCTCGCACTGCTGCAGCGTTATGTGCTGCGCGCGAAGGTCAAATTAAGCGATGAAACGGCGTTGTGGTCGATCGAGGGCGGCTGGCCACCCACCCCACCGGACGAAGCGAGACGGATCTGGTCATACGCGAACGATGGTCGTTGGATAAGCCTACGGCCAGGCGATACGGACGACTCGACCGACACCGCCGACCTCGCGGCTTGGCAACTCGCTGATGTACGTGCCGGCCTACCGATGATCACGGAGGCGACCGCCAGCGAATTCGTCGCGCAGATGCTGAATCTCGATTTACTAGAGGCGATTTCTTTTACCAAAGGCTGCTACACAGGGCAGGAAGTGATCGCCCGCGCGCACTACCGCGGCCGTGTGAAGCGCCGTCTGCAGCGATTTGATTCGAGCATGGTCGTCTCGGGCGAGATCGCGCCTGCCGCGTCGGTCACTCTGCAAGATGGTCGCAACGCGCAAGTGGTTCAGCTGGCCACGACCGACACCGGTAGCACGGAGTTTCTGGCGGTGACGACGTTTGATCTGCCGAGCCTGCCACTCGGCTATGCACTGCCCCGCGAGTGACGCTACTCGGGCCGCATCTGCGGGAATAGCAGTACATCGCGAATCGATGCGGAGTTGGTCAGGAACATCACCAACCGATCGATGCCGATGCCAAGGCCCGCCGTCGGCGGCATGCCGTATTCCAGCGCGCGCACGTAGTCGGCGTCGTAAAACATCGCCTCCTCGTCACCGGCATCCTTACGCTCGACCTGCGCGCGAAAGCGCTCGGCCTGATCTTCGGCATCATTGAGCTCGGAGAAACCGTTGGCGAGCTCACGACCACCCACGAAGAACTCGAATCGATCGGTGAGAAACGGATCCGCATCATTCGCTCGAGACAGCGGTGAGACTTCGGCTGGATAACCGAACACGAAAGTCGGATCGAGCAAAGTGTGCTCGCCCGTCTTCTCGAACAATTCGATTTGCAACTTGCCCGCGCCATCACCCTTCTTCCAGGGAATACCGCGCTCATCACACGCAGCGCGCAGATAGCCGATGTCACGCAACTGCGATCGATCGAGACTCGGATTGCACTCCATGATCAAATCTTCGACGCTCACTCGACGGAACGGCACACTCAGATCGTACTGCCGTCCCTGCGACTCAAATTGCAACGAGCCCACCACCGCCTCGGCAGCGCCGCGCAACAAACGCTCGACGAGATCCATCAAGTCGCGATAATCCGCGTAAGCCTGATAGAGCTCGAGCATCGTGAATTCGGGGTTGTGTCGCGTCGAAAGACCCTCGTTACGGAAATTACGATTGATCTCGTAGACACGATCGAAGCCACCGACGACGAGGCGCTTCAAATAGAGCTCCGGCGCGATGCGCAGATACATGTCGATGTCGAGCGCGTTGTGATGCGTCACGAAGGGACGCGCTGCCGCGCCACCCGGGATCGGCTGCATCATAGGCGTCTCGACCTCGAGAAAGCCCAATGCATCGAGCATGCTGCGGATAAAGCGAACGAGCTCGGTTCGCTTGCGAAATACCGCGCGACTCTCCTCGTTCATGATGAGATCGACGTAGCGCTGGCGATAGCGGGATTCCGTATCGGCAAGGCCGTGCCACTTGTCTGGTAGCGGTCGCAGCGACTTGACGAGCAGGCGCACCGACTCGACGCGCACCGACAACTCGCCGGTTTTGGTTTTGAACAGCACGCCTTCGGCCGCCACGATATCGCCGATGTCCCAACCCTTGAACGACTCGTAGGCCTCGGCGAGTACATCGCGCTGCAGGAAGAGCTGAATCTGTCCGGAGGAATCCTGGATGTGCGCAAAGCTCGCTTTGCCCATGATGCGTCGCAGCATCATGCGCCCGGCCACTTTCACGCGGATCGCCTGCGCATCGAGCGCAGCACCCTCGCTCTCGTCATAACCGAGATGCAGATCCGCCGCCTGCGAGTCGGGGCGAAAATCGTTCGGAAATGCCGGCAGCCCGCGCTCGCGCAGTGCGGTGAGCTTAGCTCGTCGCTCGGCGATCAGCTTGTTCTCGTCGATCGGGGGTTCGAGTTGCTCGCTCATGATCGGCATCCTGCCCTGTTACAAACCGGCCTTCAGTGACGCTTCGAGGAAACCGTCGAGGTCGCCATCGAGAACGGCGGTGGTGTTACCCCCTTCCACGTCGGTACGCAAATCTTTGATGCGCGACTGATCGAGCACGTAGGAGCGGATCTGGTGACCCCAGCTCACATCGGACTTCGACTCTTCGAGCACTTTGGCTGCGGCGTTACGCTTGTTGACCTCGAGCTCATAGAGCTTCGCTTTCAACATCTTCATGGCGGTCGCGCGGTTCTTATGCTGACTACGCTCGCTTTGACAGGCAACGACGATCCCCGAGGGCACGTGCTTGATACGCACCGCCGACTCGGTCTTGTTGACGTGCTGACCACCCGCGCCACTTGAGCGGTAGACATCGGTTTCGAGATCGGCGGGGTTAATATCGACGCTGATGTCATCATCGATTTCCGGCGATACGAACACCGACGCGAACGAGGTGTGGCGTCGATTACCCGAATCGAACGGCGACTTGCGCACGAGGCGATGTACGCCCGTCTCGGTGCGCAACCAACCATAGGCGTGATCACCCTTGAACTCGATGGTCGCGCTCTTGATGCCCGCGACTTCGCCGCCGTTCGAGTCGACCACTTCGACTGTGAAGCCACGGTTGGCAGCCCACTTGAGGTACATGCGCATCAGCATGTGCGCCCAGTCCTGCGCCTCGGTACCACCGGCACCGGCCTGGATGTCGAGATAAGCGTTGTGCGAGTCCATCTCGCCGCGGAACATGCGCTTCAGTTCGAGCTTGCGCACCTGCGCCTCAACCGAGGGCAGATCCCGCTCGACTTCGCGTGCAGTGCCCTCATCGTCCTCGGCTTCGGCGAGTTCGAGCAGTTCGATGGAGTCGGATACCGACCGGGTGGCCGCATCCATGGTGTCGATTTCGCCTGCGAGTCGCGCGCGTTCGCGACCGAGCTCTTGAGCTTTTTCAGGCTTCTGCCAGATGGCAGGATCTTCTAATTCGCGCGAGACCTCTTCGAGACGTTCCTTCTTTAGGTCGTACTCAAAGAAACCCCCTTAAGGAACTGACACGTTCCTGAAGGTCGGCGAGGGAGCGCTTGATAATGCCAAGTTCAATCATACGAACCATTCTAGCAGATGGTCGACCATCAGCTGCAGGCGACGTTCACCGCCCCACTCGTTGATATCGAGGCGATAGACGAGATGAACCTGATCGGGCAGCACCGGTTTGCCGGAAGCATCCAGTCGATCCGGTCTACCCTGCAGCGCATTGAAAGCAATCGCATCGAAGCGCCGTCCGGTATCGCCAAGCTCGACCCACATCTTGAGGTGGTTCTCGCCCACGATCCGTACGTTGCGCAGCCGAAACGACTGATCGAACGACGGCTCGGGGAACGCCTGACCCCACGGACCGGCCTCACGCAATATCTCGGCGGTCTTGAGCGAGATCTCATCCACGGCGAGCTCGCCGTCGGAATCAATCCGATCGGCCAGAGAGCCACCCGCCTGCCAGAGGGTGACCTCGCGATCGAACTCGGCCGCAAATTGATCAAGCTTGTCTTCTTCGAGCGTCAGACCGGCGGCCATCGCATGACCCCCGAAGCGCACGATGAGCCCGGGCGTTCGAGTCGAGATCGCCTCAAGCACATCGCGCACGTGCACGCCGGCGACCGATCGGGCCGAGCCTCGCAAGCTACCATCGCCTGCGCGTGCGAAGGCGATCACGGGGCGACGCACTCGCTCTTTCACGCGACCGGCAACCAGACCCACCACTCCCTGATGCCACTCCGAGTCAAAGAGGCACACACCACGCCGATCGTGGCCGGGTTCGCCGAGGCGACGTACCGCCGCCATCGCTTGCTCCTGCATGGCACCTTCGATGCTGCGACGCTCGCGATTGAGCTCATCGAGACGTTGCGCGATGAGAGTCGCCTCCTCGGCCGAGTCGGTGAGCAGACAGCGAATCCCGATGCTCATATCATCGAGTCGACCAGCCGCGTTGATGCGCGGCCCGGCGACGAAGCCTAGATCCGTCGCGATGACATTGCCGAGCAGCTTGCCACCGGTTTCGAGCAGCGCACGAACGCCCGGCGTGCAACGACCGGCACGGATCCGCTGCAAACCCTGTGCGACCAACACACGATTATTTTGATCGAGCGGTACGATGTCGGCGACGGTACCGAGCGCAACCAAATCTAGCCATGTAGCTGGCGACGGTAATGCGCTGTCGCCCAAGCTGCGATACAGCGCAGCCATGACGTAGAACGCAACGCCGACGCCCGCTAGCGATCGCGAACCGAAAGTCGCTCCTGCGAGATTCGGATTGACGATGACGTTGGCCATCGGTAACTCGTGACCCGCCAAATGGTGATCGGTCACGAGCACATCGATGCCACGCTCACGCGCCGACGACACACCCGCGATACTCGAGATGCCGTTATCTACGGTGATGATCAGAGCCGGCTCACGCTCGGCCGCGATCGCGACGATTTCGGGCGTCAGCCCATAACCGAACTCGAAGCGGTTCGGCACAAGAAAATCGACCTCGGGATAACCCCAGGCGCGCAAGGCGCGCACGATCAGAGCCGAACTTGTCGCACCATCGGCATCGAAGTCACCGACGACGAGAATGCGGCTGCGACGCTCGCGGTGCTGCAGCAGCAAACGCACGGCGGCATCGATACCCTCCAGAGTACCGACCGGCAGTAGACGATCGAGACCGATCGATAATTGCGCGGGATCCTCGATGCCACGCGCGGCATACGCACGCGCGAGGACGGGTGGAAGATGCGCGAGGCGTTGCAACGCGGCGCTCGATGGCGCTCGACGAACGACGGTGAGTTTCACGCGGCCTCCGTCAATGCCGCGAGCGCATCACGGCGTGGTCGCCACCAACGCCAACGATCACTCGGACGCACCGACACCGCCCGATCGGTGGCAATCAGCGTGAGCTTCGAGAGCTCGCCGCTCTGCAGTGCCGCTGCGACCCGAGTGAAGAATTCGGGAGTCATCTCGAGTGGCTCGCAATCGATGCCCACCAAACCACAACAGGCACGCGCCCACGGATCGCGCGTGTGCACGATGAAATAAGACGCCTCGCCGAGGGGCGCGGCCGCCGCCGGTTGCGGCTCTGCGTGATGGGTTGGACCGCCGCCCCACAACCACAACGAGCGGATCAAAGGTAGACCCGCCTGTTCGCGCTCACGATTGAGCGGCAAATCGTGCAACCACATTTCGATTTCCGTCATGAGTGCGCGCAACCTGGCAGCGCCCTCACCCGCGGGCTGCGCGCTCGCGAGCGCCTGCGATGAAAACGGTGATGAGAGCAGCGCCGGATCGACCGTCTCGGCAGCGCAACCGCTCAATCCCGATAGCAGCATCGAACCGTCCTCGAGCGGATGCAAGGCGAGACCATCGGCGCCGAAAGTGATCGCAAATCGCGCGGCTAACTCTCGTGCTTCATCAGCCGACAATCGCAAGACACCGTCCGTCGGCAGATGCAGCGTCGTCAACCCTGCGATTAGATGCAGCGGTGTTACCAGCCACGCATCGATCGGCAAGCCTGCGCTTGCCGCCACGACACTCGCAGGACTCGCGAGCGCGACATCTTCACGCCCGAGGCTGCGCGCGAAAGCGAATCGCCAACCGCCCTTGAGCAGGCGCGGCGTCGCAAAACGCCAAGCGCCCAATGCGCTGACCGCATCGGCGTTTAAAAAAAGTCCAGGGAGTATGAGCACGAGTTCACGCACATCGCGTATGTTATCGAAGCATGAGACTGACCGTGACTTCGACTGGGGCCGTCAACCTCATCCGCAGTTATGCGGACGGGGTGCTATGCATCGGCGAACAGCGTTTCGATCGAGCCGTGATGGTGGGCCCCACGCTGCTCGATGGGAACATACCGGTACAAAACCCGCTCGATTTGCGTGAAGAGCAGCTCGGCTCACTACTCGCCGAAGCGCCGGAGCTCGTCTTGATCGGTTGGGCCGGAGGCCAACTCTTCCTGCCTGCACAGCAGCGCAGTTGGTTTCTCGAGCGGCGAATCGGCCTTGAGGTGATGGAACTCGGTGCGGCCTGTCGTACCTACAACGTGCTCGTACAGGACGAACGCCGCGTCATCGCCCTGCTGTTCCCGTATCGCTAACGAGCCCGCTCTGCAGCGGCACGAACGAGACGGGGCCCAACATCTCACGCTCGTAACCACCATCGCGCCGAGTCACGCGCAGCAACACCTGCTTGCGATCATCGCCGACGGGCATCACGAGACGTCCACCCGGCGCCAGTTGTCGCAATAGCGCCTCGGGCACTTCCGGCGGCGCAGCCGCCACGAGAATGCCATCGTAAGGAGCGTTCGCTCGCCAGCCTTCGTAACCATCACCGTGCCGAAGGCGCACATGGGTCGCGCCCAATTCCTGCAATCGCTGCTGCGCTCGCAGATGCAGCGCTTCGATGCGTTCGATGCTATGCAAGCGCGGCACCAGCGCCGCCAAAATTGCCGTTTGATAGCCGCAACCGGTGCCGACCTCCAGCACGTTGTGCAAGGGCCCAACTTCGAGCAAAGCCTCGGTCATCCTCGCCACGATGTAGGGTTGCGAGATGGTCTGCCCGAAGCCGATGGGCAAGGCCGTGTCTTCGTAGGCACGACTCGAGAGCGCTTCGTCGATGAAAAGGTGACGCGGGGTCGAGCGGATGCACTCGAGCACCTCGCGGTTGCGAATACCCTGTTCGATGAGTCGCTGCACGAGTCGGTCGCGAGTGCGAGCCGAGGTCATGCCGATACCGCTACGACGCTGTTCGTTCATTCGCCGATGCCGGCCAACCAACGCTCCACCGTCGCAATCTCGCTATGGCGAGTCAGATCCACCTGCAGCGGTGTGATCGACACGTAGCCCTCGGCAACCGCATGGAAATCGGTGCCGGGACCATCATCCTGTCCCTCGCCGGCCTGGCCCACCCAAATGACTTCACGACCGCGCGGATCCAGCGCGCGAGTAATTTTCTCGGCACGATGGCGATGCCCTAAACGAGTGGCCCTGAAACCCCGTAGCTCAGCGTAAGCCCGGTGCGGGATATTGACGTTGAGGATCATGTTTCGATCGAGCGGCTTGGCCAGCAATCGCTCGACGACGAGCCGCGCGACGCGCCCTGCGGCGGTGTAATCCATCTCGCCCTGAGCTGGGCGCCGCAACGAGAACGCCACGGTCGGCAAGCCGAGAAAGCGACCCTCAATGGCGGCGGCCACCGTACCGGAATACAGCACGTCGTCGCCCAAGTTCTCGCCGTTGTTGATACCGGAGACGACCATGTCGTGCTCAAAATCGAACAGCCCTGAAATCGCCAGGTGCACGCAGTCGGTGGGCGTACCGGAGACGAAATAGGCCTGCGGCTCGTAATTCGTCACCCGAAGGGGTGATTCGAGCGTCAAGGCATTACTCGCGCCGCTGTGGTTGCGCTCGGGAGCGACGACCGTCAGCTCCGCGAGACCCGTGAGGGCTTGGCGCAGGGCGAGGATACCCGGCGCCCGGTACCCGTCGTCGTTGCTGACGAGAATCTTCATCGGGCAAGTTTAATATACTGAACGCCTACGGATGGAGGTAGCAGCAGGATGCGTAAGCCCCCAGAGCGCAAGCCGCCCGAGGAAGACATTCGCGCCTTTCGCGACGCGGTGCGCGGGGCGAAGCCGCTGCGCCATCAGCCTCGCGTTCGCCATCGCCCAAAGCCGCCACCGCCGCGCGCCCGCTTTCGCCGTCTTGGCGAGGCCGAAGTGCTCGAGGACAGCCTCGTCCTCACACCGATCGATCTCGATGTGGAGTTCGGCGACGATCTCTCCTACCGACGCGGCGGCGTGCAAGATGCCGTGATGCGCCGCTTGCGACGGGGTTATTACCGCGTCGAAGCCGAGCTTGATCTGCACGGTCTCATCGTCGCGGAAGCCAAGCGAGAGTTGCGCGACTTTCTCTCGCGTTGCATCGCGCGCCAACAGCGCTGCGTACGCGTCATCCACGGCAAAGGCTTAGGTTCAGGACCGCGCGGTCCCGTGCTCAAGCAAGCAGTCAATGTGATTCTGCGCCGCACCGAGAACGTCGTGGCCTTTTGCTCGGCGAACCAGCGCGATGGCGGCACGGGCGCCATCTACGTGTTGCTGCAAGGCTAGCGCAAAAGCGCTGCCATGCGCTCGCGCGTCTCGTCGGTCACCCAGCCCGCCTGCATCAGCGAAGCGAGACTCTCGGTGGGATGCTCAACGAGGCGTACGAGATCCGCTCGAACCAACGCGCGCGTCTTGCTGTAAGTCATCGGCGGCAGTGCGGCGATCTCCTGACCGATCGCAACCGCACGAGCGATCACCTGATCAGGCTCGACCAACTCATCGACGAGCCCGGCGGCGAGCGCTTCGTCAGCGGTGAGCATGGCGCCCCGAGTGAGGAAATTCGCCGCTTTAGCGGTGCCGAGAATGCGCTCGTAACAACGAAAGATCGTCTCGCCGGGATACAGGCCCACCTGTACTTCATTAAGGCCGATGCGCGCGGCGCCCTGAGCCATGATGCGATGGTCGCAAAGGATGGCAATCACCGCACCGCCCGCCGGACTGTGCCCGGTGATCGCTGCGATCAAAGGCAACGAGGAGCGCGCGAGGCGCAGCTGCAACTGCGAGAACGCGAGCACTAACGTGCGAGCCGTCTCGATGGGCCCCATGATCTCACGCAGATCGAGACCCGCCGAGAACAACTTGGGATTGCCCGAGATCACGAGCGCACGCAACGAAGCGCCCGCTGCAGCCTCTGTTTCGGCGAGCGCGATCGCCGCATCGAGTGCGCTGATCAATTCGGTGTTCAGAGCGTTGACCGGCGCTCTCGAGAGACGCAATTCACGCACGCTGCCGTGTTGGATGATCTCAAGCATCGTCGGACTCCCTGAAACCGGATGAACCCTCACCGGTCGCCACATCGATGAATTCGCGCAGGACGGTGGTGGCGAAACTGCCCGAGCGTAAAGTGAAATTCAAGATCGGTGTGCCGTCATCGTGGATCCCCACCGACAGTTCGCGCACCGCCACACGCAGTGGCCGCCTCGCCGCGGCCAGCCGATCCGCGCGCAGCCAGTCGAGAAACTCGGGATACCGCGCCGCGATGGTCGTCTCGAAATCGGCCATATCGCCCTCGATGCCACAGCCACCCTCGCCCCACATCGGGCCGGTCGGATGGATATCGAGGGTGTCGAGTCGCTCCTGCAAGGCGGCATCGAGTGCCTCGACGACGAAACTCGAGTTGCGGCCATCGAGATTGGCTCTCTCGCCGAGGTGCAGCCGGTTCCAGTTACCCGCCGTGATTCGTTCGGCCAGCACTGCGTTGAAAATCAAACTGCGCGAGGCCGACCAGCGGAACATCGCATCGCGTGCATCACCGGGTCGCAGGTTCGCAAGATCTCGCCCGAAGCGCTGTGGACCAAAATAATTGGGCACACCCGTCCGTGCGACCTCGGCTGCACGCGTCCGTAACGCATCGATATCGCCGTCGTAGCCGCGCAAAGTGATCGCAAATCGATTGGCCTCGAGCGCACCGCGCGGCAACTTGCGCGAGTGTGCGTACGCCTCGATCACCTCATAACCATCGCCCTGAACACCAAGCCAATCGGCTGCCGGTCGACGGCGCGTCGGCACGGTATACCACTGCGTGGTGACGGCATGCCGATCCTTCAGGCCGGCGTAACCGACATCATGCGGACGAACACCCGCGCGCGTTGCGATTTCTTTGGCTACCCAGCCGGTATTCGAGCCGCGCTTGCGCACCCGAAGCAAGGCATGCTCACCCTGCCCTGAGGCCGTGAAGCCGAGCACTTCATCCACCACGAAATCTTCGGGCACTTCGCGCAATCGCGCACGACCCAAAGGCGCCGCTACGCGCGGCGGGTTCAAAGCAAGTTCTTCCATGATTAATTTTGCTCGATGAGAACGGTGGCGAACGCTGCAAGACCCTCGGCGCGACCCAAGAAGCCGAGCTTTTCAGTCGTCGTCGCCTTGAGGTTCACGGCATCGACGGGCAATTGCAGCAACCTCGCCACGGTATCGCGGATGGCATCGCGATGGGGCGCGAGCCGCGGAGCCTCGCAGCACAGGGTGAGATCGACATTGATCACGCGATAACCGCGATCGGTCAGCAAGCGCAGCGCATGACGCACGAAGCCCTCGCTCGCCACCCCCTTCCACTGCGGATCGGTGTCGGGAAAATGTTGTCCGATGTCGCCAAGGCCCGCCGCGCCGAGTAGCGCATCGCACAAAGCGTGCAAGAGCACATCACCGTCGGAGTGCGCCTTCACACCCTGCGAGTGGGCGATGCGAACACCGCCTAACATCACGTGGTCGCCGGGCCCGAAGGCATGCACGTCTATGCCCGATCCCACTCGAATACTCATGGCGACTCTCCTTTGCTGCGCGCTTGCAAGATGCCTTCCACGAGTCGCAAATCCGCGAAGGTCGTCACTTTGATATTGGTCGACTCGCCGCCGACGAGTAGCGGCTCGCTGCCTGCCCACTCCATCGCCTGCGCTTCGTCAGTCGGTTTACGCCCCTCGGACTCTGCCTGTTGCAAAGCCTGCAGCAAAGCGCCCAAGCGAAACATCTGCGGAGTCAGGGCGCGCCAAAGCCCCTCGCGCGGCACAGTGGCCTCGCTGTGTGAGCGACCGCGCTTGAGCGTATCGGCCAATGGCACCGCGAGTAGTCCGCCTGCTCTCAAATCACCCGCTGGCGAGTCGCGCTCGGCATGCGCCACGACGGCATCGACGAGGGCTTTGATCTCGGCATTCGAAACACAGGGCCTAGCCGCATCGTGCACGAGTACCCAATCGGAATGCGCTGCCCCACGCGAGAGCAACGCCTGCAACGCCAAGCGCACGGAGTCGGCTCGCTCGGCACCGCCGCTCGTTTCGAGCACCGGGCGTGGCAGCGAAGCACGAAGACGAATCCAATCGGCGTCATCGGGCGCAATGGCCACCATGACGCCCGCACAGCGCGGATCATCAAAGAAAGGCTGCAACGACCAAGCGATCAAAGGACGCCCGGCCACGGTCAAAAATTGTTTGGGAATAGCGCCACCCAAACGCTTGCCGCGTCCGGCTGCCGGCATCACGAGCCAGTAGCGCGGCGGCGTCACGGGCGAGGTCAACTCAGCGCTGAGCCGTGCGAGTTCGATCGGTCAGCTCACTGGCGGGTGGCGCCGTGATGACCTTGGGCACGACCTGATAGAAAGATTCGCTGGGACCGATCATGCCGAGCTCGCTGCGAGCACGTTCCTCGATGGCAACGAGACCACCCTTGAGGTCGGCGACTTCTGCAGCGAGTTGATCGTTCCGACGTTTCAGCTCGGTGTTCGTGGTGCTTTGCTGAGCGACGGCGAGCTTCAGGCGATGCACTTCACTGACGCCATCCGCAGACAGCCAGATGCGGTACTGCAACAGCACCGTCAGTGCAACGAGCCCCCCTGCGAACACTCTGATCATTATGGATTTACAGATTAAACCTTGATTCGAGCAAAAGAAAGTCTTTCAACTCAGAGTTTTACGGGGAAAGCCTCGCGCCCTGCATAACGCACCTTGCCGCCGAGCTCCTCTTCGATGCGCAGCAGCTGGTTGTACTTGGCGATGCGATCAGATCGGGACATGGAACCGGTCTTGATCTGGGTCGCTGCAGTGGCCACGGCAATATCGGCAATGGTCGAATCTTCGGTTTCACCCGAGCGATGCGAGACGACGGCCGAATAACCCGAACTCGTGGCGAGTTCGATCGCTTCGAGCGTCTCGGTCAGGGTGCCGATCTGATTGACCTTGATGAGGATGGAGTTCGCGATGCCCTTGCGAATGCCGTCGGCCAGAATCGCCGTATTGGTGACGAAGAGATCATCACCCACGAGCTGACAATCAGCGCCCAACTCCTCCGTAAGCCCCGCCCAACCGGTCCAGTCGCCCTCGGCCATGCCATCTTCGATGGTGATGATCGGGTACTTGTCGACGAGCTTGCGCAGGTAGCGCGTGAACTGCGCCGCCGTGAAGCTGCGACCCTCGCCATGCAACTCGTAGCGACCCTTCTTGAAGAACTCGGAACTGGCCACATCGAGGCCGAGATAAATGTCTTTACCCGGGCGGTAACCCGCCTTCTCGATCGCCTGTAGCAGCAACTTCAGCGCTGCTTCGTTCGAAGCGAGGTTCGGTGCAAAACCACCCTCGTCACCCACGGCCGTCGTGAGCTTCTTGCCCTTCAGAATGCCCTTCAAGGTGTGGAACACCTCGGCGCCCTGCTGCAGCGCCTGACTGAAGCTCTTGGCGCCGACCGGCAGAATCATGAACTCTTGGATATCGAGACTGTTGTCGGCATGCGCGCCGCCGTTGATGAGATTCATCATCGGCACCGGCATCACCGGCTTGCGACCACGCGCGAGATAACGCCACAGGGACTGATCGGTATCCTCAGCCGCCGCATGCGCCACAGCGAGCGATACGGCGAGCAGCGCATTGGCACCGAGACGACCTTTGTTGTCCGTGCCATCGAGCGCAATCATGCGTGCGTCGATATCCTCCTGATCGCGCGCATCACGCTTGAGCAGCGTGGAGCGAATCACGGTATTCACGTTGCGCACGGCCTTCAGCACACCCTTGCCGAGATAGCGCTTCTTGTCGCCATCGCGAAGTTCAACCGCCTCGCGCGTACCGGTCGAGGCACCCGAGGGAACAGCGGCGCGACCGACCGCGCCGCTCGCGAGGATCACGTCCGCTTCGACGGTGGGATTGCCCCGAGAATCGATGATCTCGCGGGCTCGGATGTCGATGATGCGGCTCATTTTTGATCTTCCTCGAAAGGTTTGGATTTCACGATACGGTCGAGCTCGAGCAGCGTTTCGATCAGTGAAGCCATGCGCGGCAACGGCCAAGCATTCGGGCCGTCGGACAAGGCTTTGGAGGGATCGGGATGGGTTTCCATGAAAAGACCCGCCACGCCCGCCGCGACAGCAGCGCGCGCAAGCACCGGTACGAATTCGCGCTGACCACCGGAGGCACTGCCCTGCCCACCCGGCAATTGCACCGAGTGCGTGGCATCGAACACAACCGGGCACCCCGTGCCGCGCATCACCGCGAGTGAGCGCATGTCCGAGACGAGATTGTTATAGCCAAAGCTGAAGCCACGCTCGCAAACCATGATGCCGGGGTTGCCGGTGGAGCGCGCCTTGTCGACGACGTTCTGCATTTCCCAAGGCGAGAGAAACTGACCCTTCTTGATGTTGACCGGCTTACCCTGCGATGCAGCCGCCACGATGAAGTTAGTCTGACGACAAAGAAAAGCCGGCGTCTGCAACACATCCACCACGGCTGCCACTTCCGAAAGCGGCGTGTCTTCGTGCACATCGGTGAGCACCGGCACACCGAACTTGGCACGCACATCCTCGAGCACCTTCAGGCCCGCTTCGATGCCGGGGCCACGAAAGCTGCTGCGCGAAGAACGATTCGCCTTGTCGTAGGACGCCTTGAAGATGTAGGGAATGCCGAGCGCACGAGTGATCTCGACCATGCGTCCTGCCACTTCTTCGCACAGAGCAGCGCTTTCGATGACGCAAGGACCTGCGATCAGAAACAGCGGCTCACGCGAGCCCCCCTCGACGATACCGAGACGCATGTTGATTCCTCGCAGCAGCGATGAAGCCCGTGAAGAGCGGATGCCCATCACGCGGGTTCGAGGTGAACTCCGGATGGAACTGCGTGGCGACGAACCACGGATGGCCTGGCAGCTCGACGATCTCGACCAAGCCATCGGGCGAGAGCCCCGAGAACACGAGACCGGCCGCGCGGTAACGATCGAGATAGGTGTTGTTGAACTCGTAACGATGCCGATGACGCTCGCGTATGCGCGTGCCGCCATAGATTTCGCTGGCACGCGAACCTGTCGTCAGCGTGACGTCTTGGCCACCCAAACGCATCGTACCGCCGAGGTTCGACTGCTCGTCGCGCTGCTGCGTGCCACGCGCAGCGTCCTGCCATTCGGTGATGAGCGCGATCACCGGATGCGGCGTCGTGCGATTGAACTCGGTGCTGGTCGCACCGACGAGACCCAACACATGCCGTCCGTATTCGATTACCGCGAGCTGCATACCAAGGCAGATCCCGAGATAGGGAATGCCGCGCTCACGCGCATAGCGCACGGCAGCGATCTTGCCTTCGACACCGCGTTCGCCGAAGCCGCCAGGAACGAGGATCGCATCCATACCCGCAAGCGCAGCCGTACCTCGCTCTTCGATATCGGTCGACTCGATGAAGTGGATGTTGACCGTGACGCGATTCTTGACGCCCGCATGCGTGAGCGCCTCGTTGAGCGAAATATATGAGTCGCGGTTCTGGACGTACTTGCCGACCATCGCGATATCAACTTCACCCTTCGGATTCGCTTTGGCTTCGACCACGGCCTGCCAGGATGAAAGGTCCGCTGCTGTCGCTTTCGACTCGAGCCGCAACTTCTCGACCACGATCTCATCGAGGCCCTGCTCGTGCAGCAGCATCGGAATCTCGTAGATATCGCGCGCGTCGATCGCCGAAATGACCGCACGCTCTTCCACGTTGGTGAACAGCGCGATCTTGCGTCGATGCTCCGCCGGCAACGGGTGCTGCGCCCGGCATAACAGGATGTCGGGCTGGATACCGATGCCGCGTAATTCTTTGACCGAATGCTGAGTCGGTTTCGTCTTGATCTCGCTACCGCCGCCGACGACGGGCACCAGCGTCAGATGCATGAAGATCGCCTGACTACGACCAAGCTCCACGCCGATCTGACGGATCGCCTCGAGGAACGGCAAGGACTCGATGTCACCGACCGTGCCGCCGATCTCGACCATGCAGACATCGGCATCGCCGGCGCCTAAGAAAATGCTCGCCTTGATCTCGTCGGTGATGTGCGGAATGACCTGCACCGTCGCGCCGAGATAGTCTCCGCGTCGCTCCTTGGCGATCACACGCTCGTAGATGCGGCCGGTGGTGAAGTTGCTATGCCGCCCAGTGACCGTGCGCACGAAGCGCTCGTAGTGACCGAGGTCGAGATCTGTCTCGGCACCATCGTCGGTGACGAACACCTCACCGTGCTGAAACGGGCTCATCGTGCCCGGATCGACGTTGATGTAGGGGTCGAGTTTGACCATCGCGACCTTCAGGCCGCGAGCCTCGAGGATGGCCGCCAAAGACGCAGAGGCGATGCCCTTCCCCAACGAGGAAACGACACCGCCCGTGACAAATACGAAACGAGGCATGGTGAACCGCCGCTAGCTAAGCGCCGTCTTCGGAAGCCGGCACGACGGGAAGTCAGACTAGCAAAAAAAGCCTCTTTTCTCAACGCCTGTTCTAGACGTCACGCTCCCACACGAGACGCAGTCGCGGCTGCGGCGGATCGTCGGCCGGATCCGTACGAAACGCCGCGGCGACGAACAGATCGGCCACGAGCGCGAGGGTCTCGCCAGCGAAAATGAGCGGAACGCACTCACGCTCCCACGGCACGACACCTCGCTCACGCAGCAACGCCTTGACCGCGTGGTTCGGACCCGTCGCGCGCAATCGAATGCGTTCACCGCCGACCCGTTTCGTGACCCGCAACACAGCTGGTAAGCGCGCAGCGGCAATTTCACCGTTCGTATCTTGGACCCATCGCAAACGACCGAGCCCAGCGCCGAGTTCGAGCACCGGTTGCCGACGCCAGCGCCAACGCTGCTCGATACGCTGCGCGGAGGACCGCTCATCACGCTGCGCCAAGGGCGGCGCGAGTGCATGCAAACGCTGACGGAAGCGACGCACCTCACCGCCCTCCCAGCGCACGATGGGCTGGGCATCGGTGCGCGCCGCGGGGAGCTCCACTCGAATCCGCTCGAGGTGTACCGCATCGGGCGTCGTCAAACCTTGCAACGCGATCCAGTGACGCAGCAGATTCCGCTGGCGCGCAACATCGAGCGTCTGCAAGGCTGCGATTTGTACCACGCCATCTTCGATCACCTGCGCCGCATCGATCTCGGCCAAGGCTTGCAGCAATTCACGCGCCTCACCGAGATGCGCCGCGCTGCGCGCCGCGGTCTTCGACGCCGACGGCCAGCGCGCCTGCAGCAGCGGCACGATACGGTGCCGCAGGAAATTGCGGTCGAACCGCTCATCGAAATTGCTGTCATCCTCGACCCAGCGCCCACCTCGCGCCTGCAGCCACTGCGACAACTCCGCTCGCGACACCTGCAGCAGAGGTCGCCATAACGGCAAAGGCACGGAGGTTGCGGCCGCCATCCCAGCGAGACCGGCCACTCCGGCACCGCGCATCAATTGCAGCAGCAGCGTCTCGAGCTGATCGTCCAAATGGTGCGCGGTGACGAGCCACTCGTTCGGGCGCAGGCGCGCAGCGAGCGCGGCATATCGAACATCGCGTGCCGCGGCCTCGAGCGATTCGCCGCGTCGCTTGGGCACCGTGACTTTGACGACCGTGCAGGGAATACCCGCCTCGCGTGCCACCGCACGGCAGTGCTTGGCCCACGTCTTGGACGCGGGACGCAATTGATGGTCGACGTGGATCGCCCGCAGTTCGACCCGATGCGAAGCGCGCTGGCGTGAACGCCACTGCACGAGTAGCTGCAGCAGTGCGATCGAGTCGAGACCGCCGCTCAACGCCAGACAAAGGCGCAGGGGTTTCGAGGAGGATTGCTGAGCGAGCGCATCGAGTCGCTGCGCGACACGCTGCGCGAGCGGGTCTATGAGCTCATTCGCGAGCCCATCGGGGGCGCGCTTCAGCCAGCCTCCGAGTAGACGCCGAAGCCCGCGATGCGCGCCGCACGTTCGGCGAGCAGCGTATCGAGCGACTTGGCACGCAGCACAGCCAGATGCTGCGCTAAGGCGTCCTGCAGCGAACGCGCGATCACGGCCGCATTGCGATGCGCACCACCCAAGGGCTCGGCGATCACTTCATCAACGAGACCCAAAGATTTCAAACGATCGGCCGTCAGACCCATCGCATCGGCAGCCATCTCTTTCTTATCGGCGCTCTTCCAGAGTATCGATGCACAACCCTCGGGCGAGATCACCGAATAAGTGCTGTATTGCAACATCAGCAGGCGATCACAGACACCAATGGCGAGCGCGCCACCCGAGCCGCCTTCACCGATGACCACACTCACGATGGGCACACGCAGCTTCGCCATCTCGAAAAGATTACGAGCGATGGCCTCACTTTGACCACGTTCTTCCGAATCGAGACCCGGATAAGCACCGGGGGTGTCGATGAAGGTGATGAGCGGTAGCGAGAATCGCTCGGCCAGGTGCATCAGTCGCAAGGCTTTGCGATAACCCTCAGGTCGCGGCATGCCGTAGTTACGACGCACGCGTTCTTTGGTGTCACGCCCTTTCTGATGACCGATGACGACCACCGACTCGCCGTTCAAGCGAGCGAGGCCCCCAATCAGCGCGCGATCGTCGCCGAACATCCGATCGCCATGCAGCTCCTGGAATTCGGTGAAGGCCGCCGACAGATAATCGAGTGTGTAAGGTCGCTGCGGATGGCGCGCAAGCTGTGTGATCTGCCACGGCGAGAGCTTGCCGAAGATGCTACGGGTCAGCTGCTCGCTCTTGGTCTGCAGACGCGCGATCTCATCCTGCACGTTCACCGCAGCGTCTTTAGTAACGTGGCGCAGCTCTTCGATCTTAGCTTCGAGCTCCGCAATCGGTTGCTCGAAATCGAGGAAATTAATGGGCATGACCTGATCTTATCAGCGGTGGATATCAGCCGTAAGCCGAGTTGGCCGTGCCCGGCGGCGGACCATAGACGACCCGCAAGCCCTCGGGGCCGACCAACTGCTCGAGCGCCTCGAGCAATTCCGGACTCGCGCGCACTTTCCATTCCGGACCGAGTTCGAGCGCCGCACTCGCCCGCTCGCCTTGATAGCGCACGCCGATCGCACAGGGACCCGGCCGATGGGGTGCGAGCGTGTCAGCCAGACGCTGCAGCATCAGGCTCTGATCGGCACCTTGCGCGCGCGGCCACACGAGCACGATGCGCAGCGCCTGCTGCTCGCGCAGGCGATCGAGCTCACTGATTTTTTTGGCCGACAGACGCCAGGTATCGCCCTGCTCATCGAACCGCAACTGCCCCTCGATCAACACCAGCGCATCCTTGACGATGAGCTCGCGATACCGCTGCATCACCTCGTCGAAGAAGGTCACTTCCATGCGTCCGGTACGATCGTCGAGCACGATGGAGGTTCGATTACCCTTCTTGCGGACCTCGTGGATGTAGCCGGCGATCGTCGCCTGCCGGCCACCAAACCAGCCGCGCTCGGGCGCGCCCTGACTCGGTCGATCACTGATGAGATCAGCGATGCGGCCCGTCACAAAGCGACCGAGATCCTTCTCGTATCGATTGATCGGATGACCCGAGAGATACAGACCCAAGGTCTCACGCTCACCGGCAAGGCGCACGGTCTCGCTCCACTCCGGTTGCGCGGGCGCAAGGTGATCATCTGAAGAACTCACCGCAGCAGAGGGCGCGCTTAATCCAAAGAGATCCACTTGACCTGTGGCCTCGGCACGCGTGGCCTGCTCACCCAACTGCATCGCCGCGGGCAGTCGCGCCATCAAGGTCGCGCGATTGATGCCTAGCGTATCGAAACTGCCCGAACGAATCAGCGCTTCGAGCACACGCCGATTGACTCGATTGAGATCGAGCCGGCGACAAAAATCTTCGAGCGACGCATAAGAGCCATTCGCAACTCGCTCGCTCGTGATCGCCTCGACGGCCGCTTCACCCACGCCACGAATGGCGCCGAGGCCATAACGGACCTGTCGCTCACCGGCCACCTCGAAGGCATAAGCCGACGAGTTCACATCCGGTGGCAAGACGGTGATGCCCATGCGATCACACTCGTCTTTGAGCGTGACCACCTTGTCGGTGTGCGCCATATCGGCCGAGAGCACCGCGGCCATGAATGCCTCGGGATGATGTGCTTTGAGCCAGCCCGTCTGGTACGAGAGCAAGGCATAGGCAGCCGAGTGCGATTTGTTGAAACCGTAGCCGGCAAATTTCTCCATCAAGTCGAAGATGTAGGCGGCCTGCGACTCAGGTACGCCGCGCTCAACGGAACCCTCGACGAACTTGCCGCGTTGCTTGGCCATCTCCTCGGGCTTCTTCTTGCCCATGGCGCGACGCAGCATGTCGGCACCACCCAAGGTGTAGCCCGCGAGCACCTGCGCGATCTGCATCACCTGTTCCTGATACAGAATCACACCATAGGTCGGGCGCAACACCGGCTCGAGGCTCGGGTGCAGATAATCGATCGGACCGTCGATGCGACCGTGCTTGCGGGCGATGAAGTCATCCACCATGCCCGACTGCAGCGGACCCGGGCGGAACAGCGCGACCAATGCCACGATATCTTCGAAGCGATCGGGCTGTAACCGTCGCACGAGATCCTTCATGCCACGCGATTCGAGCTGGAAGACCGCAGTCGTTTCGCAGTTTTTGAGCAACTGGAACGTCGCCGCATCGTCCATCGGCAGATCGGCGATATCGAGCGGCGCCTCACCGCGCTTCGTGCGCGCCGCATTAATCGTACGCACGGCGTGATCGATCACGGTCAATGTGCGCAGGCCGAGGAAGTCGAACTTCACGAGACCTGCGGCTTCGACATCGTCCTTGTCGAATTGGGTGACGACCGATCCACCGCCGTCTTCGCAATAAAGCGGCGTAAAATCTTCGAGTACCGAGGGCGCGATCACGACGCCACCGGCGTGCTTGCCGGCGTTACGCGTCAAGCCTTCGAGCGACTTGGCGAGATCAATGAGGTTACGAATCTCATCATCTTCCTTGTAGAGACGCTTGAGCTCGGCCTCTTTTTCGAGTGCGGAGTCGAGTGTGATGTCGAGCTCGAACGGAATGAGCTTGGCGATCTTATCGACATAACCATAGCCGAGACCAAGCACGCGTCCCGCATCGCGAACCACCGCCTTCGCCGCCATGGTGCCGTAGGTGATGATCTGCGAAACACGCGTGCGGCCATACTTGTCCGCGACATACTCGATGACGCGATCGCGCCCATCCATGCAGAAGTCGACGTCGAAGTCGGGCATCGAGACGCGTTCGGGATTGAGAAAGCGCTCGAACAGCAGATCGTATTGCAGCGGATCGATATCGGTGATGCCGAGCGAATACGCCACTAGAGAGCCCGCACCCGAACCACGCCCCGGTCCCACGGGCACGCCATTGCCACGCGCCCAGCGGATGAAATCCGCCACGATCAGGAAGTAACCTGCGAAGCCCATCGCACAGATGACTTCAAGCTCGGTCTGCAAACGCGCGCGATAGGCATCTTGATCAACATTACCGAGTCGCTCGAGACGCTGCTGCAAACCGCGCGCCGATTCAGCGCGCAAGAACTCTTCGGTCGTTTGGCCTTCGGGTACCGGATAGATGGGTAGCCGACTCTCGCCAAGCTGCAGCACCAGACTGCAACGCTTGGCGATTTCGACGGAATTCTCGATCGCCTCGGGCAGATCGGCGAATCGCTCGATCATTTCCTCGGGCGAGCGCAGGTATTGCTCGCGCGTGTAGTGACGCGGTCGCGCGGGATCGGCAAGCAACGCGCCCTCGTGGATGCACACCCTCGCCTCGTGCGACTCGAAATCATCGCTCGAGAGAAAGCGCACATCGTTGGTGGCCACGATGGGCAGTGCCGCATCGATCGCGAGCGTGACGGTCGAGGCGACGAGGGCCTCATCCTCGTCACGACCGGTACGAGTCACTTCGAGGTAGTAGCGATCGGGAAAGAGTCGCTTCCAGAAGTCGAGCAAGCCGCGCGCCTCAGCCGTCTTGCTCTGCTGCAAGGCTCGGCCAACATCGCCCTCGCGTCCGCCCGACAGCGCAATCAAACCTTCGGTTGATTCCGGTGTGAGCCAGGCACGATCGATGCGCGGCGCGCCGCGCTGCTGTCCCTCGAGGTAGGCGCGCGACACGAGACGCGTGAGTCTGCGATATCCCGCATCGTTCATGCAGAGCAGCGTGAGACGACTCGGCGGTGTTCGCTCGCCGGGTTCGGCGATCTGCAGATCGACACCGATGATGGGCTTGACGCCCTTGGCGAGCGCCTCGCGATAGAACTTCACCATCGCAAAGAGATTGTGCTCGTCCGTGACGGCGACCGCCGGCATGCCGAGCTCCGCCACGCGAGCGACGAGCTCAGGGATGCGGACCACACTGTCGACCAGCGAGTATTCGGTATGCAGACGCAGGTGGACGAAGGCGCTCATCGCGCCGCCGATTTTACCGGTCCGAAACTCCGTCGGTGGACTGAACTCGGCCCATGGGCCTTGAGGGCCGCGAGGTGGGCCGGCGTCGGATAACCCTTGTGGATCGCGAATCCATATTCAGGATGTCGCGTATCCAGTTGTTCCATAACGTGATCTCGCGCCGTCTTGGCGAGAATCGAGGCCGCACTGATCGCCGGCTGCGTCGCATCGCCCTTCACGATCGCCACCGCCTCGGCAATCCCCGCGACCCCCTCGAGGGCGGGCAGCCGATTGCCATCGACCTCGACGCGCACCGAGCCGTAGGGCGTGGCGCCCGACGCCGGCCCGAGTAAGCCGAGCACGGCGCGCCGCATCGCCAGCATCGTCGCCTGCAAGATATTGATCGCATCGATCTCCGCGGGACTTGCGACCGCCACACACCAAGCGAGCGCGCGCTCCTGCAGCAGCAACGCGAGCCGCTCGCGCTCGTTGGCATCGAGCGCCTTGGAATCTGCGAGCCCCGCTACGGGTTGCTCGGGGTCGAGAATAACGGCCGCAGCCACCACAGGCCCCGCCAGCGGCCCACGCCCGGCTTCATCGACGCCGACAATGAGTCGGCTCATGACCGGGACTCGTTCACGGAAGCCACGCGGTCACGGCAACAACTCGACGACGGCATCGGCCGCGAGCGCCGCGCCATCCTGACGCAGCGCCAGATGTACCTCTTCAAACTCCCTCTCGAGGTGGGCCCAACGAGCCGGTTCAACAAACCACTCGAGTAGCGCTCGACCGAGTGTTTCAGGGTTCGCACGTCCTTGGAAAAACTCCGGTACGACTTCGCGACCGACGAGCAAATTCGGCTGCGAGAAAAATCGGACCTTCACCAGGCCAAACCGTTGCAGCAAAAAAGCCGTGATCGCGCCCAAGCGATACGCCACCACCATCGGCCGTCGCGTGAGCAAGGTTTCGAGCGTCGCCGTTCCCGAGGCGACGAGGACGACATCGGCTGCCGCGAGCACGTCGCGCGAGCGACCGTCGACGATGGTGACCGGCGTCTGCGGCGCGCATCGCTGCCACTCGGCCTCGAAGCGCTCGCGCGTAGCAGCGCTCGCCATCGGCGCGACGAAACGCACGCCCGGCCTGCGCGAAGCGAGCCACGCTGCCGCACCAGCAAAGGGCGACGCGAGGCGCGTGACCTCACCGACTCGACTACCCGGCAATACCGCCACGATCTCGCCCGTGTCGGGCAAGCCGAGTGCCCGCCGCGCGGCGGCGCGATCGGTCTGCAACGGAAACTGATCCGCCAACGGATGCCCCACGAAGCGCGCAGCAATCCCATGCCGCTCGTAGAACGCCGGCTCGAAAGGCAACAAGCACAAGATGCGATCACAGGCCGCGCCGATCTCGTGCACCCGACCCTGTCGCCACGCCCACACCTGCGGACTGACGTATTGCACCGTGCGTATGCCATCGGCCTTCAAACGACGCGCCATCCCGAGATTGAACTCAGGCGCATCGATGCCAATGAAGATGTCGACATCGCGCTCGCGAAATTCGCGCAGCAGACGACGCCTCAAAGAAAACAGTCTCGGCAGATGACGCAAGATCTCGACCAGCCCCATGACCGCGAGCTCTTCGCTCGACGCCAGTGCCTCACAGCCCTGCTCGCGCATGCGCGGACCCGGTACACCAATGAAACGCGCGTTAGGTACACGCTCGCGGATCGCTGCGATGAGCGCTGCGCCGAGGTTGTCGCCGGAGGCCTCTCCGGCCACGATCGCAATCAGCGGTGCGGCCTGCGAGACCATGGATGTGAATCAGCGGATGAGGCTGCGGGTCGAGCGAGCCACGAACTCGACGAAGGGCACGAGCTCTGCTTGCGTCTTGGCGGCCTCACGCAGCTTCTCCATCGCGGCTTCGAGCGGAAGATCCATGCGATAGAGCGTGCGGTAGGCATTCTTGATGTTGCGCACTTGTTCAGCAGTGAAGCCGCGACGCGAAAGCCCCGTGGCATTAATCGAGTGCGGCGCCGCCGGATGACCCACCGCCATCACATAGGGCGGCACATCGCGCGTCACTGCCGTGTTGTTGGCGATGAAGGCATGCGCGCCGATCTTGCAGAACTGGTGCACCCCCGTGAAGCCCGCGAGGATCACGTGATCATCCACCTCGACATGCCCACCCAACGTCGCGAGGTTCGCAAACACGCAATGACTGCCGACGATGCAATCGTGCGCAATGTGCGAGGACGCCATGAAGAGATTGTCGCTACCCACGCGGGTGATGCCCTTATCATGCGTCGTACCGCGATTGACGGTTACGTATTCGCGGAACACGTTGCGATCGCCGATTTCGACGCGAGTCGGCTCACCGGCATATTTCTTATCCTGCGGTGCATCGCCAATCGAAGCGAACTGAAAGATACGATTGTGGCTACCGAGTTTCGTCCAGCCCGTCACGATGGCATGCGGCCCTACGATCGTACCGGCGCCGATTTCGACATCGGGACCGATGATGGCAAACGGGCCAACCTCGACACCCTCGCCGAGCTTGGCAGTCGGCGCGACAACCGCGCGCGGATCGATTCGAGTGGACTCGCTCATCAGCCCTGCCCCTTGCCCGTCTCGGGGGCCACCATCAACTCGGCCGATGCGGCTTCGACATCGCCGACGTAAGCGGCCGCCGAGAACTTCCAGATACCCCGCATCTGGCGCGTGAGTTTCGCCGTCAGGATCAATTGATCACCCGGCTCCACGGGGCGTCGGAACCGTGCCTCGTCGATACCAACGAAGAAAAAGCGCGTGTGCTCATCGGGTACGACGCCCGCCGTCACGAAGGCCAGAATGCCGGCCGTCTGTGCGAGTGCTTCGATGATGATCACCCCCGGCATGACCGGACGATACGGAAAATGCCCCGGAAAATACGGCTCGTTATACGTGACGTTCTTCAGGGCACGGATGTGATCGCCCTTGTGGCACTCGAGCACACGATCGACGAGTAGAAACGGATACCGGTGTGGCAACTGTTTGAGGATGGCATTGATATCCAAGCTGATGATGTCCTTGTCGCTCACGCTGTCATTCCTCACTCTTCGTCGAATCCAAATTCTTCTCGAGGTCACCCACACGACGTGCGAGACCATCGATGCGTTTCAATCGACCAACGATACGTCGCCAGTCTGCTGCGCTCTCGGCGGGAATCCCGCCGGAGTAGACCCCGGGTTCGCGAATATCACC
>JACCDP010900681.1_pt1 | contig 58370 bp, 54 predicted proteins | sample 7445841 | NCBI WGS metagenome assembly JACCDP01 (sample SAMN15323441, study PRJNA562643) | freshwater metagenome | isolation source: river surface water | place: USA:Blue River Watershed | collected 2017-08-17 | reverse complement strand
CTCTCCTACCTCGCCCACGCCGCGATCGCGGCCGGATGGATCCTCTTTCTGGTCACCGACGGCCGCTGGCTGATCTTGCTGCCGGTGCTGTTTTTCCTGCAGGGCGTCGCCTCCGGCTGCTGGACCTCCGCGAACCTGAACTACCTCGCCAAAATCCTGCCGGAGAGCGACCGCGCCCTGCCGGTTTCGATCCACGGCGCGGTCATCACGTTTCTCGGCGGTTGTTCGCCGGTCCTGTGGGGACTGTTCCTGAAAGGCGGGACGGACGGCACGACGCTGAGCGTGCCGGTATTCATCGCGTTCTTCACCAGCCTCCTCGTCGGGTGCTTCGTACTCCTTGCGCTCCTCAATAGCCTCCCCGAAAAATCCGGCCGCGCGGACCCTCTGATCAACGGCACCTGGCTGATCCGTCCCTTCCGCTCGATGGCGAACTTGATCAACCTCATCGAACCCAGCAGCGGCACGAAGCAGCCACCGGAGCCGCCCAAATAGGCACTCGCGCTGCGGCGCCGGACGCCCCGCACTCGAGAGGCACTTCTCAGGAACTGTACACCAACTCCTCGGCCGTCAGCTCCCGGGCGAGCGACACATTCTCCGAGCGACTGATCAAGAGCATGTTGTGATCGATCAGTTCCTGCAGGTGAAACTCCATCTCGCGCTTGGCCGCGATGGGGTCGGACTGCAGGATCGCTTGGTAAATGTCGTCGTGCTTCTCGAGCACCGAGAGCCGGCGAGCATCCATTTCCGCCTTACTCACCGACGCCTGACCCGGCAGGGTCGGCAGGGCCAGCACGCGGTGGATGACATGGAGACGAAGAATCTCCTTCTTCATCAACTCGTTGTCCGCCGCGGTCATGATCGCGATGTGGAAACGCGCATCCTCGCGGGCCAGTTCCTCGGGGTAGAGCTGATCTTCGTTGGACTGAATGATCTTTTCCGTGAGCCGACGCATCGCCTCGAGCGCAAAGCGGATCTCGTGCAAATCAGCCTCGCTGCGATTTCTCGCCGCCAAACCCGCGGCGTGGCTCTCAAGTGCCAGTCGCAAATCACATAACTCGCGAAACTCCTTGAGCTGGATCTTCTTCACGCTCGCGCCCAAGTGCGGCTGAATCGAAACCAACCCGTCGGTCTCAAGCTTGCGCAAGGCATCCCGAACCGGCGTGCGACTCACCCCAATCTCCTCCGCCAGGACTTCCGTCATCAGGGCTTGTCCAGGCAGGTACTCCCCATTGAGGATTTTTTTCCGGATGTGCTCATAGGCGACATCGGTATTCACGCTCTTCATTCAAGCCGGACCGTATGCCCAAGCTTTGCAAAAAACAAAGTTTTTTTCCATCTCCGCTTAACGTTTTGATGATCATGCATTTAGTGATCGAATGACCAAGCCGCTCGGTAACCTGCGAGACAAGGACCGCGATCCGCGAGATCCGAAGCGGCGTTTCCGCTCGCCCTCTTCCGGAACGTATACACGGCTCCTTCGCCGGACCAGACGGCGTCAGTTCCTCGCCGAACTGAATCCACCCTGCACTCAGATCCACTCATCCGCCCGGGATTTCGGGAGGGTGGTTCCGTCGCCGGACCAGATCCGCCGCGGTTGCGCTCTTCGTCCGGTTCTCTAGCCTCTCCACACCATGCCCCTCTCGGGATACTCCTCGTACCGTGACCTTCCTCCACTCGCCGGCATCGCGAGCTTCGCCGAGGCGATGCAGCCCGGCCTTTCGGTCGAGGCGTGCGTCGCTCGCCTCAAGCGCCACCACTGGGCCCTGAAGAGGCTGCATGCCTTCTTCATCCGCCACCTGCCGTCGGAACCGATCTACGAACTGAAGATGGCGTTCAGCCTCCACGCGCACTACTGCGCCGAACATGCCGCCACCTGGCGCACGCGCGTCGGCGAGATGCGCGAACCTCCCCTCGGCCTTGATGCCGTGCCGGATGCGGCATTCGACGCCTACTTCGACGAACTGGATGCTGCACCCGATCGCGCGGCGCGCCTGCTCGGCGTCTATGGCCACGCCCTCCCCGCGCTCGCCGAGGCTCTCCGCCAGCACCAGCGGGAAACCAACCGTCTCGTCGATCACCCCTCCTTCCGCATCTGCCGTTTCGCGCTCGTCGAAACTGAGGAGATGATCACCTACGGCCGCGGCGCCCTCTCGAGTCTCGTCGATGACGCCGCACGCAGCGCCGCTGCTCCGTGGCTCCGACACCTCGACCACCTCCTCGCCCAAGCCGGCGGATTTTCCGGAACGGAAACGGCCGCGCCCGGCCCGATCGTCCGTCTCGCCTCCGCCCAACCGGCCCGCTTCGACCCGGTTCCACGTCGCGACGAGCGGTTCCCCGATCCCTACAACATGGGAGTCCACGCGGAGCAGTTTCTCTACGACGAGTCATTCCCCCCCGAGCCCAAGACGCTGATGATGTTCTACAAGCGGCTGCGGGAAATCGACGTGCCCGAGATGATGGCCAGCATCATCGCAGAGACCAAGGACAAGCCGTGGGATTACACCACCGATATGACCCGCCAGCTCTGGGACGAGGCGCGGCATGCCATGATGGGCGAGGTCGGTTTCATCCAAGCCGGCATCGACTGGCGCAACCTCGTCCGCATCAACTTCACCTGGTCCCTCGCGCTCAATACCCAGCTCACCCCCATCGAACGGCACGCGGTCCTCTATTTCATCGAGCAGGGCCTGATGCCTCGGACCGGCAAGCGTTTCGAGTGGGAGGTCGGTATCGCCTCCGGCGACGGTTATTCGGCCCTGATTCAGGACTACGACTGGGCCGACGAAGTGCTCCACGCCCGCATCGGACGAGACTGGTACGTCAAGACGTTCGCCGACCCCCGCGAGGCGACGGCCTACGGCGACCGCTGCTGGTCCAGCGTCATGATCGACTGGGAGAGCTACCGAACCGAGGGTCACACCGAGCACCGCAACTGGTGGCCTGACCTGTATCGGGCCTGGTGCAAACACACCGGACGGACTCCGGATCCCAGGATCGAGGCCTACGCAACCAGCTATCAGGCGACCCGCGCCGATCTCCGGGAAATCAGCGCGTCGGCCTGAACCGACGGACTCCCTGCGCGAGGATTGACCTATCCCGTGCGGGCCGGCAAAGCCTGTCCGCACGTGAACGCGCTGCTGTATCCCTCGTTCGATAAGCTCGAACTGACCTCCCTGCCCGAGCCATCGCCCGCCCCGGGCGAGGTCATCGTGCAGGTCGCGGCCTGCGGCATCTGCGGCAGCGAACTGGAATCCTTCAAGCATCACAGCCCGCGCCGCCCGCCGCCCTTGGTCATGGGCCATGAATTCTGCGGCACGATCGTCGCCGCCGCACCCGACGTTGACCGCGCACTGCTCGGTCGGAGGGTCGTCGTGAACGCCGTCGTCCCGTGCGGCCGATGCGTGCGTTGCCACCGCGGCGACACCCATCTCTGCGCGGAGCGTCAGGTATTCGGCATGCACCGCCCGGGCGCGTTCGCCGAGCGCGTCGCGGTGCCGACGCGCGTGCTCCTGCCGTGGCCGGACGCATTGCCCGCCGCGGCGGCGTGTCTCGCCGAGCCGCTCGCCAACGGAGTCCACGTCGTCAATCTGACCCGGCATCTCGACGTGCGCCGAGCCCTTGTGATCGGCGCCGGCCCGATCGGGCTCATGGCGCAGCAGGCCCTCCAGGCTCTCCGTGGCGCCGAGGTCATGGTCGCGGACCTCTCCCGCGGCCGTCTTGCGGTCGCGACCCGGCTCGGCGCCGTTCGGACGGTGTGCAGCCGCGATCAGGATCTGGCGGCGGAAATCCAGGCTTGGACGGACGGTGAAGGTGCCGACCTCGTGGTGGATGCGGCCGGGGCCGCCGCCACCAAGCGACTCTCCCTCACCTGCACTCGCCCCGGTGGCGGCGCCGTCTGGCTCGGCTTGCTCGGTGACCGCATGGAGATCGAGACCTACCAGATCACCCTGCCCGAACGGCAAGTCTTCGGCACGTACTCCGCGAAGCTCGAGGAACTCGGCGAAGCGCTCGAACTCATGCGCACCGGTCGCGTCGATGTCACGTCCTGGATCGAAAGCGCCCCGCTCACCGAAGGCGTCGCGGTCTTCCGGCGCATGGCCGATCCCGGCGAGGCCGACCTGAAGGCCGTGCTGGTCGGATCCCCCTGATTTTCCATCCCGTGCCGCACGTCCTCATCACTGACTCTGGATTTCCTCATCTCGACGCTGAACGCGCCCTTCTCGCAGCTGCGGGGGCGACCGTGAGCGCCGCCCAATGCCGGACCGCCGAGGAGGTGATCCTCGCCGGCGCCACGGCCGACATCCTCATTGTCCAATGGGCTCCCATCACGCGCGCGGTCATCGCCGCGCTGCCGCAGCTGCGGCTGATCGTGCGTTATGGGATCGGCGTGGACAACGTGGACCTCGCGGCCGCCGGCGAGCGTGGCATCCCGGTGTGCAACGTCCCGGACTACTGCCTTGATGAAGTCGCGGACCACACCCTGGCCCTCGCCCTCGCCCTCTCGCGTCAATTGCCGCAGACCGACGCAATCGTGCGAGGTGGCACGTGGAAGATCACTCCCCCGGCGCCCGCGCCGGCGCTGCGTGGGCGCGTCTTCGCCACCGCTGGATTCGGGCGCATCGCCCGCGCGGTGCTTGCCCGTGCGGCGGCGTTCGGCTGCACAACCGCCGCCTACGATCCGTTCGTGCCGGCGGAAGCCTTCGCCGCCGCCGGCGTACGCGCGCTGACCGCCGACGAGCTCTTTGCGAATGCCGGGATCCTCAGCCTCCATCTCCCGCTCGGCGAATCGACGCGCCACTTCGTAAATGCGCGAACCCTGGCGCTCCTGCGGCCCGACGCGATCCTCGTCAATACGGCCCGCGGAGCCCTGATCGACACCGTGGCGCTCGCCGCCGCGCTCGATGCCGGCACGCTGGCCGGCGCGGGGCTGGACGTCTTCGAGCAGGAACCGCTGCCGGCGGATCATCCCCTGCGCCGCAGCCGCAACACGCTCCTGACCTCGCACACCGCGTGGTACAGCACCGCGAGCATCCCCGCACTGCAGCAGCGCGCGGCGGAGACCGCGGCGCTGGCGGTGCGCGGCCTCCCCCTCCGCCACGTCGTCAACACCGCACTGCTTCGTCCCACCTCCTGATCCCCATGCGCCTCATCGACCTCTCCCACCCGCTCGTTCACGGCCAGGACAACTTCCCCAGTGATCCGAAGCTGAGCATCATCCCGCACGGCAACACCTCGACCCTGCGCTACAACATGACGCAGGTGAGCATGGCGACGCATCAGGGAACGCACCTCGACGCGATGTACCACTTCCTCGATGACGGGAAGACGATCGACCAGATGCCACTCGACTGGTTCTACGGCGACGCCGTGCTGCTGCGCATCCCCAAGGCGCCGCGCGAGGAGATCAAGGCGGAGGATTTCGCCCGGCACGAGGCACTGCTCCAGCCCGGCGCGAAGGTGATCTACGAGACCGGCTGGCACCGCCGCTTCGGCACGCCGGGTTACTTTGCGGACTTTCCGAGCCTGACCCAAGAGGCGGCGCGCTACTTGGTTTCGCGGAAGATTCGTCTCCTTGGCATGGACACTCCGACGCCCGGTCGCGACTGGTACGAAGTGCATCACATCCTGCTGGCCCGGGATGCGGAGGTGGTGGTCGTTGAGGGGCTGACGAACCTCGATCAGGTGCCGGAGCGCTTCACGTTCAGCGGCTTTCCGCTGAACTTCAAGGGTCGCGACGGATCGCCGATCCGCGCGGTCGCGATCGTCCCGTGACCGGTCCGGCACCGCGGCTGCGGGAAGCGTGGCCCGTTTGGCTGCGCATCGGCCTGCTCGGCTTCGGCGGGCCGGCCGGGCAGATTGCGCTGATGCACCGGGAGCTCGTCGAGCGGCGCGGCTGGATCGACCAGCGCCGCTTCCTCGAAGCCCTGAATGTCTGCATGCTGCTGCCGGGGCCGGAGGCGCACCAGCTCTCGGTCTACGTCGGCTGGCTGCTCCACCGGACCCGAGGTGCGCTGGTGGCCGGGATCCTCTTCGTGCTGCCCGGGGCGGCGGTGCTCTGGCTGCTGAGCTGGCTGTACGCCACGCACGGCGAGACAGTCGCGGTCGCGGCGGTTTTCGCGGGGCTGCGCCCTGCGGTGGTGGCCTTGGTGGCCGCGGCCCTCTGGCGCGTCGGCCGCACCGCGATCCGGAGCCCGGGACACGGCCTGATCGCGGCGGCTGCCTTCCTCGCCCTGACGCTCGGCCAGCTGCCCTTTCCCGTCGTCATCGCCACCGCCGCTCTGATCGGCGGGTTTTTCGGACACCACGTGTCCGGCAGACCGGCCAACAACCCACTCACGGCTCCCCTGAAGCTGGCCGAGCCCGCGGCGACTCCACCGGGATCAACCGAAGGCGGCCGACCTCCTTCAACCTGGACCACCCTGCGCACGGCGGCCACGTGGGTCGCGCTCTGGCTCGCTCCGCTTTTCGCACTGACGTGGACCCTGGGACCCGAGCACGTGCTCGCCGTGCAGGCACGCTTCTTCTCGCATGTCGCGCTCGTCACATTCGGCGGCGCCTACGCCGTGCTGCCCTACGTCGCGCACCACGCCGTCGACGTGCACGGCTGGCTGACCACCGGACAGATGCTCGACGGCTTGGGGCTCGCGGAAACGACGCCCGGGCCCCTCGTGCTGGTGCTGCAGTTTGTCGGATTCCTCGGAGCATGGGGTAGCCCGGCCCCCTTCTCCCCCCTGGCTGCGGCTACCTTGGGCAGTGCGGTGACGCTCTGGAGCACCTTCGTCCCCAGTTTTCTCTTCATCCTGACGATCGCGCCCCACATGGAGCGCCTGAACCGACGGCCCTGGATCGCGGACGCGCTGGCGGCCGTCACAGCGGCCGTGGTCGGAGTGATCCTGAGCCTCGCCGTGTGGTTTGGCCGCGAGGTGGGCTGGCCGAACGGACGGCTCGATGCGTGGGCCATCGCGCTCAGCGTACTCGCGTGGCTGGCCCTGACCCGCACGCGGATCGGATTACTGCCCGTTCTGCTGACCTGTGGACTGGCGGGCTGGCTGCGTCACGCTCTGGGTATCTAGCCCCTTGCCACGACGTTTTCGCTGGCGAAAGAGGACCAGAAAGGGAAACGCTGACTGCGTTACCCCTCTCGCACCCCATCATGTTCCTAACCTCTTTTCTCGCCGCCAGCGGCACGAGCAGCGCTTGGCCCTTCGTGACCCTCGGCATCTGCGTGGTGTTCATCATTGTGGCGATCACCCGACTCCGCCTCCCGGCGTTCCTCGCGCTGGTGCTCGCGGCCTTTCTCGCCGGGGTCCTGACGCCGGTCTTCCCACCGGCGGCGATTGATCGCCTTCCGGCCTCAATGCGGACGGACGCCCGGGACAACCCCTGGGTCGCGGCGGTGGAACTCACCTCTTTGGAGTTCGGCGCGGCGGCGGGATCGATCGCGATCTCGATCGGCTTGGCGGCGATCATCGGCCTCTGCCTGATGGAGAGCGGCGCGGCGGACAAGGTCGTGCGGAGATTCCTCGCCGTGGCGGGGGAGAAACGGGCGGGCATCGCCCTGCTTGGCAGCACGTACCTCCTCTCGATCCCGATCTTTTTCGATACCATGGTTATGCTCATGGTGCCACTTGCGAGAGCGCTGCGACTGCGTACGGGGCGCAGCTACCTCCTTTACCTGATGGCCATCTGCTGTGCCGGAGTGATCACGCACAGCCTGACGGTGCCGCATCCGGGCCCGCTCGCGATGGTCGATAATCTGCGCGTCGACTCGGGTCTCTCGCTGCTGTGGGGCTTGATCGCCGGAATCATTCCCTGTCTCGCCGGCTATGCCTTCGTCCGCTGGTTGGATCGGCGCATGGATGTGCCGCTCCGCTCCGTCGAAAGCGCCTCGACTCGCGATCTGGAGGCGATCACTTCCCGGTCCGAATCGGAACTGCCATCGTTCCTGGCGAGCGCGGCGCCCATCCTGCTCCCGATCATCCTCATCGGCCTCGGCTCACTCGCCAAGGCGGCAGCCGGATGGCCCACCGTCGTGGCTACCCTCGGCGGCACCGAGACCTACGCCAGCGTCAGCCGGGTCCTGGTGGCGCTCGGAAACAAGAACGTCGCCCTGCTCATCGGCGCCGCGATCGCGCTGTGGGTACTCGTACGCCAGCGCCGCATCCCGTGGCGCGACCTCGGCGGGATGCTGGAGTCGCCGCTCGCCACGGCCGCCGTCATCATCCTGATCACGGCCGCCGGCGGAGCCTTCGGCGGCATGCTGCGCCACGCCGGCGTGGGCGAAGCCATCAAGGGCATCGCGGTGCAGTACAGCTTGGACGTGGTGCTGCTCGGCTGGGCGACGGCCTTCGTGATCCGCATCGCTCAAGGTTCCGCCACCGTCGCCATGCTCACCGCCTCTTCCATCCTCTGGCCGTTGATGGACCCGGCGACCGGTGCAGCCCTTCCTTACCACCCGATGTACGTCTTCCTCTCGATCGGCTTCGGGGCGTTCGCCTGCTCGTGGATGAACGACAGCGGCTTCTGGGTCGTCAGCAAGCTCGGCGGCCTCACCGAGCAGGAGACGCTGCGGAGTTTTACCGTCGTCCTGACCGTGATGTCCGTCGCCGGCCTGATCGTCGTCTGGATCGCCTCGCGGCTCATGCCGCTCCTCTAGCCGTGATGCCGGACGCGTTCAGCGCGTCCAATTCACGTTGCCCACCTCGGAAATCGGGATGCAGGCGTCGAAGCGCCCAGGAACGGGGTCGTAGTGCAGGACCGTCTTGCCGACGAGTTCCGACGTGAAGTAGCCGACGATCGTCGCTTCCCGCACGAGGGAATAGAAGGTGGTGCCGCGGCCAACGGCGGCCTCGGCCAGGGCGCCGAGAACGGTGTCCTGCTGCTCCGGACGGAGACGAACGAACGAGGCCCCGGCGCGGGACTGGCTCAAGGCTTCGAGTTCGGGCACTCCCTCCACGAAGATGCGTCGCTCGCGATCGGTGAGGTACGCATTCACCATGCGCTCGATGAACGCCGGCACGCCCGCGTCGATCGCGCCCGGGGTGTCCGTACGCGGCAGCAACCGCTCGGCGACGGCGGCCACGAGGGCTCGCTCCGGTTCACCGAGAACCTGCTTCGTTACGTCGGCGGGCGCGGCGCCAGCCACGGCAGCGAGGATCGAAGGAGTGAACGCGACGCCAAGGAGCAACGACGCGCGCCGCAGCGCCTCGCGACGTGTCAGCGAATCAACTGGGCCGGAGAGCGGGGAGGAATTCATGGCGATGCGGCTCAGAGGTGCAGTTGCTTCATCTCCGACACCGCATGGTCGCAGGCGCGCGCGGTCAGCGCCATGTAGGTCAGCGAAGGATTCACGCAGGAATTCGACGTCATGCAGGCACCATCCGTCACGAAGACATTCGGCGCGGCGTGCACCTGATTCCACTTGTTGAGGACCGACGTCTTGGGATCGCGGCCCATGCGCGCGGTTCCCATCTCGTGGATGCAGAGACCGGGGTTGCTCACGTCGTCGAAGGCGCGAACGTCCTTCAGTCCAGCGGCCTCCAGCATCTCGACGGCGGACTGCTTCATGTCGCGCCGCATCGCGTACTCGTTTTCCTTCCACTCGCAGTGGAAGGTGACGGTGGGCAGACCCCACTTGTCGCGGACCTCACGGTTCAGGTACAGCCGATTGGAGTGGTACGGCAGGCATTCGCCCCAGGCGCCCATCCCGAACCGCCACGGTCCCGGTGCGACCATGTCGGCCTTGAACGAGGCCCCGAAACGGCGGAACTCGGCGATGCCGCGGCTCCAGTCCGTGCGCGAGGCGCTCCCCTGATAGCCGAAGCCGCGCAGGTAATCCTTGCGCGCGGACGCTTGGTCAAGATTGCGGAAGCGGGGGATGTAGATGCCGTTCGCGCGCTGCCCACGGTAGTAGCGGTCGGCGAACTGGTCGGAAACGCCCGAGGCCCCCACCTTGAAGTGGTGATCCATCAGGTTGTGGCCGAGTTCTCCGCTGTCGTTGCCGAAACCGTTCGGGAAACGGTCGGAGACCGAGTTCAGGAGGATGAAGGTGGAGGCGACCGCCGACGCGCAGGAGAAGATGATCCGTGCGTAGTACTCGATGACCGCGCCGGTCTCGGCATCCACGATCCGGACGCCGCGCGCGCGCCCGCGCTCCGCATCATAGATCAGCTCGGTCACGATGGAGAAGGGCCGCAGCGTGAGATTGCCCGTGACTTCGGCCGCCGGCAGCGTGGACGAGTTGCTGCTGAAGTAGGCCCCGTAAGGACAGCCACGGATGCAGCGATTGCGGTACTGGCAACTGCCGCGCCCGAGGTGCGGCTGGGTGAGGTTCGCCGCGCGGCCGATGATCATGGGGCGCCCGTCGAAGGCCCGGGCGATCCGGTCGCGCACGTCGCGCTCGAGGCAGTTCATCTCCATCGGCGGAAGGAACTCGCCATCGGGCAAATGCGGCAGACCATCACGGTTGCCGCTGATCCCGGCGAACCGCTCGACGTAATCATACCACGGCGCCAGATCCGAATAGCGGATCGGCCAATCCACCGCGATCCCCTCCCGGGCATTGGCCTCGAAATCCAGCTCGTTGAAGCGGTAGGACTGGCGGCCCCAAAGGAGCGAGCGACCGCCAACGTGGTAACCGCGCATCCAGTCGAAGGGCTTGTCTTCGCTGTAGGGATTCTCGAGGTCGTTGACGAACCAGTGGGCGGACTGCGGATGAGTCGTGTAGCCGGTGCGCGCCTGCTTGTGCTGCACCGCCAGTTCGTCCGGCGTCCGCTTGGTGCGTCCGGGAAACTCCCAGCTCTCGGTGAACGCCGTCGGGTAGTCCCCGTGCTTCACGTCCCGCCCCCGCTCGAGCACGAGGGTCTTGAGCCCTCGCTCGCACAATTCCTTCGCGGCCCATCCGCCGCTGATGCCAGACCCGATGACAATCGCGTCGTAGGTGTGATTCTGGGTGGCGGCTCCGAGGATATTCATGCGGCAATCGGACGTTACGGGGTGAACAGGCGCGGACGAGACGATGAGCTCCCCCGCCCCGGAGCTTCAAACCCAAAACCAGCGACCCCAGCCGAGCGACGGGCCCGCAGAAATCAAAAGTTAGACTGCACCTGGCCGAAGGCTTCCCGCGTGGTGGCCAGCAAACGCCCCACGTCGTCGATCGTCAGGCCGTGATTCTGCATGAATCCATCGTCCGCAAGCAGCAGCGCTTCCAGCCGCGGCTCCGCCGTCGCCGTCCCGGGCCCATCGGAGGGCAGCACACTCGCGGCAAAGTGCAGCGCGTCCGCCAACCAGTTCGACTGCGACAGGCGCTCCGGATGATCCTGACCCGCGATCGCCTGCACCAGATGCTCCAGGAACTGCCACTTCGCGAGCAGCAGGGCTCCGGCCTGCGAATGCAGGAATCCGACCGTATTCTGCTCCCAGTCCGAAAACGTCACCCCCTCCGTCCGAGGTCGCTGATGCTCCGTTGCCAGACGATCAATCGCGAGCCGACCAATGAACCGCAGCAGGCCTGCGGTGTAAGCCTCGTCGGGATCACCGCGCCCCGTCCGCTCCGCGACCTCGTACAGGAAGAGGCCGTGCATCAAACTCTCCGCCCAAAACGCGTCACCCGACACGCCGTAGGCCTTCAGATCCGTCCCCGTCAGCATGCGCGCCACCGCGACATTCAGGAGGCGCACCGTCTCGCGGATCCCGATCTTCTGCACGGCGTCCACAATCGAACCGACCGGCGAGCCGTGGCGGAAGTACGCGGAGTTCGCACAGCGCAGAATCTCGGCGGCCAACGCCGGATCCGAACCAATCAACGCCGCCACACTGCCCACGTCAGACATCGGATCCCGCAAAAGGCGGAGAGCCTTCGCCAGTACCCGGGGCGCAGGGCTGAAACCCTCGATCCGGGCCAACGCCTGCAAGAACTGCGCCTGAGTGGGTTTCATGAAGGAGATGCGCACACGCTCCGCTTCTATCGGCACGAGCGCGCACGGATCAACCCGCGGCACAAAAACACCGCGAAAAACTGTCCCAGCCGTTGCCGCCCTTCGCCTAGGGCAGGGGCGCGATCCCGAGATCAAACATCCGGGCCGAATTCTCCATGACCGTCAGCAGCGACGGGACGAACGTGTCCCAGTCCTGCGTCCCGCCAAACTGGCTGTCCCACGACACGAAGAGCTGCTTCGGCAGGACATTCGAGGGCTCGATCACGATCCGGATCTCTTTCTCCCAGTCCGCAATCTTCACGTAGCTCAGCGAGGCCGGACGCTCAACCCCGGGCACCACGGCGAACCGCTCAAGGAACGTGTCCGCAGTCTGCGGCTCCTCGAGACGGATGTGCGCCGAGGCCGAGAAGGTCCGCATCGCCCCCTCCGGCGGACTTTCGTGCTGAAGCAGTCGCACAAACACACTCTGGATGATCTCCCAATCCGCCGCGTTGCGCGCATTCTTCACCCCCACCCGCACCCGATCCGGGGTGCACACGAGGAAGCCATTCTCGCCAAAGAAATTCGCGAGAATTTCATAACCGTACAGCTGATCCCATGCCTTCATGCGGACTTGATCCGGACGGAGGCGAAAGCCTTCAGGATCGCACAGCCACTCCTGAAAACGACGCGTGTCCGGGTGATCCAGGGGCCGAGGCCGCCGCAGCGGCGAGTCGATCTGCAGGCTGAACACGTGGAATTGAGCCGACGACATCATCCCTCCATTCGAACCGAATCCTTCCCCGACCGGAAGTGAGAAATCCCTCGCCGCTACGGCAGCGGGGCTGCGGTCAGGGGTGAACTCTCCAGCGCTTCGCGATAGCGATCAGCCAGGATCTCTGTGATGCCGGGATCCTCACCCACGGGCTCGGTCATCGCTACCTCCAAGCCAGGCCGCTCCCGCTCGGCTTCGCGGCAAATCACATCAAGGTCGCCGCCCACACCCGCATGCCGTCCCGGGCCAAGAAACTGCTGCAGCACCACCACTCGCCCAGCATCGCAGGGAGCCGCCCTCAGCCGGTCGGCCAGCAAGGGCCGGTTGAACGCATACTCGACTCCTTCCCGGCTCTCCATGGACGACGGCCACACCGGTTCCCCGAGCAGACGGGCGACCTGCTCCGCCACCCGATCCCGCACGGCACCCACTGCCGGCTGCGGGCTCCCATGATCGACCAACACCACCGGTCCGGCGCTCCAGCCACGGTCCCGCCGCAGTCCGCGCACCCGCTCAGCCAACACCTGACCCACCCGGTCGTCCTCCGGGCGGTCCAGCCGCACCAAGGAAGCGGCCAAGCGAATCTCCCCCTGACTCCCGCCGTGCAAGAGTGCTCCCAAGCGCGCCGGGATGTACTCGGTCAGCGCCGCACTGGGTCCGAAGAAGAAGGGCAGGACCACGACCGACGGTACGCCCCGGGCCAGAGCAGCCCCGACCGCAGGTTCCAGCAGGTCCGCCGGACGCCCGTCCAGGCGGGCGGCGTCAATGCCGCTGGAATGCAGCAAGGACACGGGCAACACGGGCTGCCCCAAGCGCTTCGCGAGAGCCGCCGCCGCCCGACGCAGGCCGAGGGTCGCGGCGGGACGCAGCGAACCATTGTCGCATAAAAAAACGGCTGTCGGAACGTGCATGAGTCCAATCGCTTCCACTCGGATAAATGACTTGCCGACCCAAAACGCTTGGCCGATAAGGTCAACCTCGACGCCAATCATGAAACTCCTCCCGAAAACCCTTTCCTTTACCCTCCTCGCCTGCGCCGTCCTGTTCGCGGGCTGCTCGAAGAAGCCGAAGCGCCCGTCGCCCAGCGACACGGTGCTCGGTCAGGGTGCGGGTGCGGGTGCACTGGATCCGAGCGCCGCTGATCTCGGCGCCGCCGGCCTCGTCGATCCTTCGGCCGCCGGCCTGCAGGGCCGCTCCGGGGTGTTTGAGGATGAGAACATGATCAAGGGGCTGATCCAGCCGGTGTACTTCGACTTTGACAGCTCCGCCATCAAGGCCAGCGAGCGCGCCAAGCTCCAGGAAGCGCAGAAGTACCTCAGCGAACACGCCGACCACCGCCTGCTGCTCGAGGGCCACTGCGACTGGCGCGGCACCGCTGAATACAACCTCGGCCTCGGCGATCGTCGCGCCGCCGCCGCTCGTCAGTACCTGGAGTCCATCGGAGTCGCCTCCGCCAAGATCGAAATCCGCTCGAAGGGCGACCTCGACGCGATCGAGAACGCCGCCGAGGACCAGATGGCGAAGGACCGCCGCGCCGAGATCATCATCCTGAAGAAGTAACGTCGGCGCGCGGAGCGCGACGACCCTCCCTTCAATACGAAGGCCCCCGGCTCGCGCCGGGGGCCTTCGTGCTTTTGGCGAAACGCGCCATCGGCGCAAAGCTCAGACGCGGTCAACGACCACCGTCAGCCAGCGCCGCCAACACTTTCTCCGAGGCGCGAATGCCGCGCTCCATCACCCCAAGGTGAAAGCTTTCGTTCGGCGCGTGCAGGTTGTCCTCCGGGAGGAACAGCCCCATCATCAGTGAATCGAGTCCGACGATCTGCTTGAGCTGCGCGATGATCGGCACACTGCCACCTTCACGAAGATACAGCGGCGGACGGCCAAAGACCTCCGCCACCGCCGCATCCGTCGCGCGAAACGCCTTCGCCAGCACCGGCGACTGATCGCGGGGCGTGTTCGAACGATCCGGCGGGACCACGATGTAGGCCTGGCCTTCGTGCTGATCGATGATCCGCAGGGTCACATCGGACGGCACGCGTTCACGGACCGTTCGATAGAGCAACTCACGAATCCGATCCGGATTCTGGTTCGGCACCAGCCGGCAGGAGATCTTCGCCATCGCCTTGCTCGGAATCACGGTCTTCGTGCCCTCGCCCTGATAGCCGCCACCGATGCCATTGAACTCCAGCGTCGGGAGGAAGCGCACGCACTCGAAGGGAGTGTAGCCCGGCGGGGTGTGAAAGGCCGGCACGCCGAGGAACTGACGGTACGCCTCCGCATCTCCACCAAGCTTCGCGAGCTGCTCGCGCTCCCACGGCTCGACGTCCAGCACGTCGTCATAGAAGCCCGGGACATTCACGCGACCGTCCGGCGTGTGCAGCGACGCACACAACTCCGCCAGCGCCTGAATCGGATTGCGCACCACGCCGCCGTGCAGGCCCGAGTGCAGGTCGCTCTTCGCTCCGGTAATCTCCACGTCGAACAGCACCAGCCCGCGCAGGCCACAGGTGATCACCACCTGATCCGGATTCGGAATCCCCGTATCCGACAGAAACACGAAATCCGCCTTCTTCAGCGTATCGCGGTACTCGGCGAGAAAGCCCGGGAAACTCGGGCTTCCCATCTCCTCCTCACCCTCGATGAGAAACGTGATGCGGAGCGGTAGATCCGGGCGCTTCTCCAAGAGGCGCGCGACCGCCGCGACATGCACCATCATCGGGCCCTTGTTGTCCGCCGCCCCGCGTCCATAAATCCGCTCACCGCGAATCTCGGGCTCGAAGGGTGCCGACTGCCAGAGGTTCAGCGGGTCCGCCGGCTGGACATCATAGTGTCCATAGATGATGACATGCGGCCAGTGATCCGGCCCGCCGCGCCGCGCCAACACGATGGGATGCCGCGGCGTTTTCACCACCTCCACCGCAAAGCCGATCGACGAGAGCAGTCCCGCGATGAAGTCTCGCGCTCCCGCCATGCCTTCGTGGAAACGAGAGTCGGCCGAGACGCTGGGGTGACGGATGAATTCCTTGAGCTTGGTAACGGGGTCAAACATGCCCCCAACCTGCCCCAAACCCCGCTTCCGCGCTAGTCGGAAAAGCACTCGTCCAGCGCTCCGACCGACCGCGCCGAGGTCATTTCCGCATCTTCTCCGGCACCCGCTGGTCGGCCCCACCCCACCCGGTCAGTTCCCAAATTTTGCCCGACTCTGCTCGTAGAGCGGCAGATACTTCGGCATCAGCAGCTCGAGGTTCTTGATCCGCGTGTCGTCGGAGGGGTGGGTCGAAAGGAATTCAGGCACGCTGCCTTCGCCTTTGTTCGCCGCCGCCATCTTTCGCCAAAAGGAAATCGCCGCTCGCGGGTCGTAGCCCGCCCCCGCAGCGAACCGGAGACCGATCGCGTCGGCCTCCGACTCATGCAAGCGCGAGTAAGGCAGCATCACCCCTACGGTGGTCCCCAAACCATACGCCACCCGGACCAGCTCTCGGTTTTCCTCGCTCACGTCCTTCGCCTCCATCCCCACTTCGGTCAACAGCGCGCCACCGAGTACGAGCAATTGCTGGGAGGTTCGCTCGGCCCCGTGCCGCGAGCTCACGTGGGCGATCTCATGGCCCATCACCGCCGCCAACTCCGCGTCCGTCTCCGCGATCTTCAAGATTCCGGTGTAGACGCCCACCTTGCCTCCAGGAAGCGCGAAGGCGTTGAGCTCATCCGATTCAAACACCACAAACTCCCACTCTGCGTTCGGCAAGTCGCGCCCCACCGACTCCGCAATCCGCCGCCCCACCCGCTGCACGCGGGCGTTCGCAATCTCATCATCGGAGATCTCTTCCTCGTCCTTGATCTCGGCAAACGCCGACAGCCCCATCGCCGCTTCCTGATTGGGCGACAGCAACATCACCTGACGACGCCCGGTCTCGGGCACCGTCGCACACCCCGACAAAAAGGCCCCCAGAGCAACGACAAGGACTGTCCACACGCGCATCGGGGGAGGATGCATGCGACGCCTCTGAGGGGCAAGTACTTCCTCTCCAAGCATCTCTACTGAAGAGAGATGCGAGGGAAGGGCCCAAGGGCGCTCAGTGCCGGAAGTGACGGATGCCGGTGAACACCATCGCGAGGCCGCGCTCGTCAGCCGCCTGGATGACTTCCGCATCGCGCACCGAGCCGCCAGGCTGAATCGCGCAGGTCGCGCCCGCCTCCGCCGCCGCGATCAGGCCATCCGCAAACGGAAAGAGCGCCTCGCTCGCCACCACCGATCCCTTGAGGTCAAGACCCGCCTCGCCCGCCTTCCACACCGCGATGCGCGAGCTGTCGACGCGAGCCATCTGCCCCGCCCCCACGCCCAAGGTCTGCTCCCCCCGGGCATAGACGATGGCGTTCGACTTCACGTGCTTGCAGACCTTCCAGGCGAAGAGCATCGCCGCCCACTCCTCCTCCGTGGGCTGGCGGCGGGTCACGACCTTGAACTCATCGCGACGTCCCAGATGGCGGTCGCGGTCCTGCACCAGTACGCCGCCCACCACCGAGCGCACTTCCTGAAGGGCATCCGCGCCCATGCCTTCGCGCGCGACCATCAGTCGCAGGTTCTTCTTCTTCCCCAAGATCGCCCGGGCGTCGTCCGAAAAACGCGGCGCGATGATGACTTCCGTGAAGATCTCGGCGATCGCCGATGCGAGGGGACCGTCGAGGGTGCGGTTCACCACGATGATGCCGCCGAACGGGGCCTGGCGATCGGTCGCATACGCCTTATCCCACGCCTCGATGAGCGTATCCGCACTCGCGACTCCGCAGGGGTTCGTGTGCTTGAGGATCGCCACCGTCGGGCGCTCGAACTCACCGATCAGGTAAGTCGCTGAGGTCAGATCGAGAAGATTGTTGTAGCTGAGCTCCTTCCCTTGGAGCTGCGAGAAGTGCTCATGGAAGGTGCCATAGAGCGCCGCCTTCTGGTGCGGATTCTCGCCGTAACGCAACACTTGGGCCTTGTCGTATGATGCCGTCCAGCGGCGCGGAAATCCGCTCAGGGCATCGAGATCCGGCTCCGCTTCCTGCTGCTCCAGGTACTGCGCGATCGCGGCGTCGTAACGCGCCGTGCGCTGGAACACTTTCAGCGCCAGCCGCCGCCGCAGCGCGAGCAGGGTCGCCGGCGCCGCCAGCGCCGCCAGCACCGAAGCATAGTCCTCGGGGTCACAGACCACCGTGACGCTCTCGTGATTCTTCGCCGCACTCCGCAGCATCGAGGGCCCGCCGATATCGATGTTCTCGATCGCCTCCTCACGCTCCACGTGCGGCTTCGCCACCGTCTGCTCAAACGGATACAGATTCACCACCACGAGATCAATCAGGGCGATGTCGTGCGCCGCCGCTTGTGCCAGGTGCTCCGCCTTGTCCCGCCGACACAGGAGCCCTCCGTGGATCTTCGGGTGCAGCGTCTTCACGCGACCTTCCATGATCTCCGGAAATCCGGTGTGAGCCCCGACCTCCGTGACCGGCAACCCCGCTTCAACCAGCAATTTCGCCGTGCCTCCCGTCGAGAGCAGGCGATAGCCTTGCTGGCGGACGAGGGCCGTCGCGAAATCGACGAGGCCGCGCTTGTCGCTGACCGAAAGAAGAGCCAGTTTTTCCATGAGCGGTGGGAAGCGGCGTTTCTGCGCGCGGCAGCGCAGTCCCGCAAGCCGGAAGCAGCCCGAAAAACCGCGGCCACCCTTCCGCACCCGTTGCGTTACCGCCCGGGGTCACTATGTTGGACTGTTCGCTCGTTCTCCCGTGTCTGCTTCCGCGCTTCTCCCAGGCCTTCGCGCCTCCCTCGACAAACTCATTTACCACCACGGTGGTGGCAGTCTTCCCGCGGATGCACCCCACGCCTTCGTTTATTTCATCACCATCCACAACGCCTCGGACCGGACGGTGACCCTCCTGGGCCGCAAGTGGGTCGTGGAGTACGCCAGCGGCCACCGCCGCGTCATCGAGGGCGATCGCATCGTCGGCGAAACTCCCCGCCTCGCCCCCGGAGAATCCTTTTCCTACAATAGCTACCATGTCACCGGGGAACCTGCCTCCGCCCTCGGCAGTTTCCACGGGGTCGATGAACGCGGGGGCAAGGTCCACGTCACCGTCGGCCCGTTCCAACTTTCGCCGCCCGAGTGCGATTGATTCCGTCCTGTTCCCTCCTCTGGACTACGGTAAGTCGGGCAAAATCCGCCAGTTGCCTCCGGATGTCGTTTGCCGATGAAATGCGGCGAGCCGAATCTTACGCTTGCACCGCAGGGGGCTGTGCCTCTCGCTGGCGGATTCGTTCATGAATCTTATCGACCTGAACCGCGACGGCGGCATCGGCGCGAATTCGCTCTTTCTCCAGATCGGCGATATCCGGGTGCTTGTTGACAGCGGTCTGCATCCCAAGCAGGTCGGCCGCAAGGCCGCCCCCGACTTGGCCAAACTCCGGGGCCAGTCTCCGGACATCATTCTCGTCACGCACTGCCATCTCGACCACATCGGCAGCCTGCCGCTGGCGCTCCGTGAGAATCCCGACGCGCTGGTCATCATGTCGCAGTCGAGCCGCATGCTCATCGAGCGGATGCTGCACAATTCCGCGAGCGTGATGATGCGGCAGCGCGAGGATCAGAACATCCCCGACTACCCGCTCTTCACCCACACGGAGATCGACCAACTCGCCAAGCGTTTCACGGCCCTGCCGTTCGGCGTCAGCAAGCGCCTGCGGGTCCGCAAAGACGAGCTCGAGGTGATTCTCCACCCGGCCGGCCACGTGGTCGGCGCCGCCGCCATCGAGATCCGCCACAAGCACCGCGGCATCTTCATCACCGGCGATGTGCTCTTCGAAGACCAACGCACGCTGCCGGGCGCCAAGTTCCCCGCCGGTCACTTCGACACGGTGATCATGGAAACCACCCGCGGCACCACGGCGCGTTCGCCGGACCGGGGTCGCGTGACTGAGTTCGGTCGCCTCATCGCCAGCATCAACGACACGATCAACCGCGGGGGATCCTACCTCATTCCGGTCTTCGCGCTCGGACGCATGCAGGAGGTCCTCACGGTCATCCACGATGCGCGCAAGTTCGGCCACTTGGTTGATTGCCCAATTTTCGCCTCCGGACTCGGCATTGATCTCGCGGACTACTTCGACGAGATCGCCCGCAAGACCAAGCACGTCCGCTTCAACCGCGGCATTCTCAAGGAACTGAAGGTCAAGCCGCTGCCCCGGAAGATGAATCCCGGCGAAGACCCGAAGCAAAACGCGCTCTACATCATCAGCTCCGGCATGCTCGTCGAGAACACGCCGAGCTACACGCTGGCGAGCGGCCTGCTGGGCCACGCCCGCAACTCCATCGGTTTTGTCGGCTACTGCGATCCCGACACGCCGGGTGGCGCGCTGCTGTCGGCCAAGACGGGGGATCCGTTCCTCTTCGAAGCCGTCAAGGTGAAGACCAAGGTCAACGCCCACATCGAGCGCTTCCAGCTGAGCGGCCATGCTGACCGCGACGAATTGCTGCAGTTCGCCCTCCAAACCGAGGCCCGAAGCATCGTGCTGACGCACGGTGAAGCCGCCGCCCGCGCTTGGTTCGCCCAGCAACTGACCGAGAAGATGCCGCGGACCAAGGTCATCGACCCGATCCCCGGCAAGCTCTACCAGGTCTAGTCCGTTTTCCCTCGCCGTCCGCGGCCGGGGAACACGCCTTCGCGCTCCAGCAGAGCCTGCTTGCGCGCTACGCCCCAGCGGTAGCCGGAGAGCGCGCCGTTGGTGGCGATGACCCGGTGACACGGGATGAGCACCGCGATCGGATTCGCGCCGCACGCTTGCGCGACCGCTCGGACCGCGCGCGGACAGCCCGCGCGGCGCGCCAGCTCCGCATAGGTCACCGACTCGCCGCACCGCAACGCGCGCAGCTCCGACCAGACACGCTGCTGAAAGGGCGTTCCCACCGGCGCCAAACGCAGCCCGCCCGCGGTGGCCGTGGCGGGTTCCGCCATCACGCGCAGGACTTGGTCCACTGCAGCCGTCGCCGGCCCAATGCCGGCCTCGCGCCACGCCTCGCGCGGAAAGCGCTCCCGCAACGCGTCCACCCCTTCGCGGCGGGTCCCGGAAAGAAATACCGCCCGCACTTCGCCCCCGACGCCAACCGCCGCGAGCACCCACCCGAGCGGGCTGCGCGCCTGCGCGAAGGTCAACACGTCTTCACGGTCTTTCAGGCTTCCCATGGCTCAATTCGTACTTCAGGGGATCGCGACGAGGCTCTGAGCGGACCGCGCCTCAGGTCGCCGCCGGGATGACCCGCGCCGCGAGAATCTCCTCCAGACGCGCGGCTACCGCCGGGGAACCCGCGACATAGAAGATGCGCCCCATCCGCAGGTCAAAGGAACGCAGCGGGAACAACGGGCCGTTCAGGTAGGCGACGCGTCCACCTCCCGCCTCCACCAAGGGCACCGCGGCGGCAATGTCCCACACCTTCACATTGTGATCGACCGTGCCGTCCAGGATTCCCACCGCCACGTAGGCCAGATGCAGCGTGCTGCTGCCGAGCGCCCGCAACTTGCAGTGGGCCGCCACGTCCGCGACATGTCCGGAGAATCGCTTGTCCGAGGGGGAGTGGAATCCGATCAGGCTCTGCGGGTTCAACTCACCCATCCGCACTCCCACGCGGCGGTCGCCATCGAACACGCCCACCCCAGGCCCTCCGTGGATCAACGCGTGCCGCGAGAGATCATAGATCACGCCGTACACGGGCACGCCGTCCTCCAGCAGCGCGAGCGAGATCGCGCAGTGGGCAATTCCCATCGCATAGTTGTTCGTCCCGTCGATCGGGTCGAGCACCCACACATAACGCGAGGTCAGCGGGATCGGTGCGTCCGCCTCGGTCAGCTCCTCACTGAAGATCTGGTCCTCCGGAAAACACCGCGAGAGTCGCTCCACGAGGTCGGCCGAGATCGCAAGGTCAACCGCCGTGACGCGGGTGCCATCGCTCTTCCACCGGGTCTCAGCGCGGCCAAAGTTCGCCTGCAGCAGATCGACCTGCGCCAGTACGGCAGCCTTAGCCACCTCAACCCGTTCACGAATGGCCTGCACCGGATGCGACGACATCCGTCCAGCGAACCCGTCCAAAGCCCCGCGGCCAATCCGAAACTGTTTCAGCCCTGATCCGCACCACCCGGATCCGCGGGTCGGGCGAGTTGATGACCATGCTTCACCCGCGGGGCCAGCCCGCCTCGATTCAGCGCGTCCAGAACCCCCGCCAAGCGGCGGCGACGGTCGTCCGTCTCGGCGAACATCTCCAGTTGCGACTCCGGCTCAGTGACGTTTGAGAAGCGGACGCTGACCAGCCGTAACGGACTGCGTCGCGTCCACGCCGCCCGGAGCAGCGGGCCGATCCACGCGTAGAAGGGCGTCTCCAAATCGGTCGCCTCCGCTAGACTGTGCGCATGGCTCGCCTGACTGAAATCGGGATAACGCACTTTCACGGTCAGCGTCCGCACACGCTTTCCGTCGGCCCGGATTTTCGGCATCAGTTCGTCGACCATTCCTTTGGCGATGCGCTCGACATCCGCGGGGTTGGAGAGGTCGACCGCGAAGGTCTCCTGCTGCGAATAGCTCTTGGCGTCATCCTGTTCGGTCTCGACGGGCCGATCGTCCTCCCCGCGCGCCGCCGCCGCCATCTCCCGCCAGCCCTCTCCGAAAAGCGCGCGGAGTTCGCTCGGCGACCGGGCAAGGATATCTTGGATGAGTCGGACGCCGCGCGACGCGAGCACCGCCTCCGTTTTCGCTCCGATCCCGGGCAACTTGCCCACCGCCAGCGGCGCAAGAAAGGCGGCCTCCTCGCCCGGCGGTACCACCACGAAACCGCGTGGCTTGCGGAGCTTCGATGCGATCTGCGAGACGAGCTTGTTCGTCGCGAGGCCGAAGGACACCGAGATCGAAAGCTCCGTCCGAATGCGCTCCTGCAGACCGCGCACTGCCGCCTCCACCGCCGCGCGGTCGCGCAGTCCGCAGGGCGCCAGATCCAGGTAGCCTTCGTCGATTGAGTTGCGCTGCACCCACGGCGTCAGGCCTTCGCAGAGGTCGAACATCCGCCGCGAGACTGTTCCGTAGAGGCCCGGCGTGTGCGGGATGAGGATGAGGTCGGGACACACCCGCCGCGCACGCGTGGTCGGCATCGGGGTGTACACGCCGCAGGCCCTCGCTTCGTAGCTCGCCGAGGAGATGATGCCGCGTTCGGTGCCGCCGACCGCGCAGCGCTTGCCAACCAGCGACGGATCCCGCGCCTGCTCGCAGGCGACGAAAAAGGCGTCCGCATCGAGGTGAACGATGGTCGGAAGGGACCGGTTCATGCGCTCAGCCTTCGCTCACCGCCACGGGTTCGTCGGGCGCACCGCCCACGGGCGAAACGCCGTCGAATTCCAGCACGACGCGCGCCTGCGCCCGGCAGGCGGACGGGGAGAGACGCAGGCGCACTTCCCAGTCGTTCTGTTCGTCCGGATCCACCAGCACCTGCGCGAGATGCCAGATCTCCGGCGTCTCGTCGACGTGCAGGTGCTTCGCCGCCCGCCCCTCGGGATCGAGCCGGAAGCGGCCACGCGCCTCGAAGTAAGGCCGGAACGCATCCTCGATCCGGCGCGCCAATCCCGTGAGGCTGCCTTCGGGCCTTTCCCCCTCCGTCGGCGGCTCCGGGTCCACCCGTGCCGCCGCCGCCTCCCAGTCGCGCGCGGCAACGTCTTGCAGGAAGCCGAGCACCGCGCCGCGGAGGAGCCGGCCGAACGCCGAGCGGTCGCGAAGGAGGTCGTACGACTGGGGACGCGCCGGCTTGTCGGTGGTCTCCGCGGCGACCCACCCGGGATTGCGTAGGCGTTCCCATTCCTCGAGCAGGCTGGAATCGATCCCCCGGATGAGTTCGCGGAAGTACTCCTCCATCTCGATGACGGGTTCGGTCTTCACCGCATCCGGCACCGTCTGCGCCAGCACTTTCCACGTCTGTGCAAGGTGACGCAGGAGCAGGCCCTCCGAGCGCTCGAGCCCGTACTCACGGATGTAATCGGCGAAGGACTGGTAACGCTCGAACATCTCGCGCGCGATCGACTTGGGTCGCACGTTCTCCTGCTCCACCCACGGGTGCGCCGCCTTGAAGGCGTTGAAGTGTTCGTAGAGGAACTCGCGCAGCGGCTTCGGGTGCTCGACCTCCTCCAGTTTCTCCATCCGCTCTTCGTAGGGGACGCCGGCCGCGCGCATCTCCTCAAGCTTCGCGCCCTTCAAGCGGTCAACCTGCCGGCGCAGGATCGGCTCGGGATCTTCGACGATCGCCTCGCACAGGGTCAGCAGGTCAAAGGGATAGTCCGGAGACTCGCGATCCAGCAGCGGGCAGGTGTCGATCAGGAACAGCGAGAGCGCTTGGTGGAGCGAGAAGTCCTCCTGCAGCTCGATGTTCACCCGGAGGCGGCGTCCGCTCGCTTCCCGGGGCGCCGACTCGATGATGCCTCGCTCGAGCAGCGAGCGCAGCAGCTGGAACGCGCGCCGCCGCAGCTGGCGCCGCCGGGTCGCCGTCTCGTGACACTCGGCGATCAGCCGCTTCATCGCCCCGCAGCCATCACCATCCCGCCCAAGCACCAGCAGCAGCATGCTGTGCGTCACGTCGAAACGTGACACCAATGCCTCCGATGGGGCGGAGAGCAGCCGCTCGAAGGTCTTGGCATCCCACCCGACCGATCCCTCCGGTGCCGCGCGCTTGACGAGCTTCTTCGCCTTGCGTGGATCCGCCGCCGCCCGCTCCGCCGCCCGCTTGTTCTCAATCGCGTGCTCCGGCGCCTGGATGATCACGAAGCCCTTGTCGTCATAGCCCCGCCGCCCGGCTCGTCCCGCGACCTGACGAAAGTCGCGCACGCTGAGAATCGCCGCTTTCTTCCCGTCGTACTTCCACAGCTGCGTGAACACCACGGTCCGGATCGGCACGTTGATGCCGACCCCCAACGTATCCGTCCCGCAAATCAGCTTGAGCAGGCCGCGCTGCGCGAGCGACTCCACGAGAATGCGGTACTTCGGCAGCAGCCCAGCATGGTGGACGCCGATGCCATGACGCAGCCAACGCTTCATCTCGCGGCCATACGGACTGTTGAAACGCACCTTCTCGAGTTCTTCCGCGAGCCGCGCTTTCTCCTCCTTCGTGCAGAGATTCAGGCTCATCCAGTCCTGCGCCCCCTCGGAGGCCGAACGCTGGGTGAAATACACGAGGTACACGGGCGCCTTGCGCTCCAGCAACAACTGCGCGACGCGCTCACCGAGGGGCGTCTCCGAATACTCGAACTCCAAGGGCACCGGCCGGCGGTCACTGCGGACCGTGAGGCAGGGCGCGCCCGTCACTCGCTGCAGATCCCGCTCGAAGAACTCCGTGCCTCCGAGCGTCGCTGACATGAGCAGGAAACGCGTCTGCGGCAGCGTGAGCAGCGGGACCTGCCACGCCGTGCCACGATCGGCGTCCGAGTAGTAGTGAAACTCGTCCATGATCACCGCCCCAATCTCCGCCCGGTCACCCCGCGCGAGCGCCATGTTCGCGAGGATCTCAGCCGTACAGCAGAGGACCAGCGCGTGCGGGTTCACGCTGGCATCGCCGGTCATCATGCCGACGTTCTCCGGCCCGAAGTCGCGACAGAGCGCGAGGAACTTCTCGTTCACCAGTGCCTTGATCGGACAGGTATAGATCGAGCGCTGCCCCGCACAGAGCGCGCGGAAGTGAAAGGCCGCCGCCACGAGCGACTTTCCGGAGCCGGTCGGGGTCGCGAGGATCACGTTGCTGCCCGCGAAGAGTTCCAGAATGGCCTCCTCCTGCTCCGGATAGAGCTCCAAGCCGCGCTCCGCCGCGACCGCCAGAAAGCGCGCCAAGACCGCCTCTCCGTCACTGCCCGGCGGCAGCGGCGCCAGCGGTGCGGAAACGGAGAGCGTCGACATCCGTCCGAGAAGGAAGCGCGACCGCGTCGGACTCAAGGCCCACCTTGGCTCGGTGCAGCATCACCGATCCTCAAACCTCGGCCGGGGCGACAGTTCAATCCGCACGCCACGCCCGCCGCAGCTACCCAGCCGAAAGCGGACCAAGCCCGGGGCCGCTCTCACGCATCGCTCCCTATCCCCGCAGCTTCGAGCACCCGGCGCGTCCGCCCTGAGTTCCAACCGCGCCCTCTCCGCTACGTATCCTGCCTATCACCAAATGATTGAGTACTCTCGCAATTTATTGTCTAAGAACTGCGCTTTTTTGGAGAAATTGAGTCGCCCCCGATACCGATCGGGGGCGGGCAGCGTCTTTTACCACCTCCGCGCCATGAATCCTCTTCGTTCGCTGCCCGCTCCGCGTTTTCTGCTCGTTTGCTGTCTCGCCGGGATCGGCGTGAGCTCAACCCCTTCACTGGCCCAGACGCCGGTGACCACGGAGGCGGCGCCGGCGGCGGAACGGCGGGAGCGGCGGTGGCCGAACGCGGGCGAGATGCGGGAACGCATGTCGGCCGCGCTGCGTGAGCAATTTCAGGTCGAGGACGACGAGGAGTGGCGCTTGATCTACGAACGCATCGAGCGGGTCTCGGAGTTGCGTCGTGCCGCCGGCGCGGGCGGCCCGATGGGTGCAGCCATGGCTTTCCGCGCCGCCCGCGCTGCGGGAGGCGGCGGCGAGGCTGCAGACCAGGCCCGACCGGGCGGCGGACGTGGCGGCCTCGCCGGCCTCGCCAGTCCCGAGACCGAATCGCTCGTCACTGCCCTCTACGCCAACGCTCCCGAAGCGGAACTCCGCTCGCGCTTGGAGCGTCTGCGCGCAGCCCGCAAGGCCAACGAGGTCAAACTCGTCGCCGCCCAGGACGAGCTGCGTTCCGTGCTCAACCTGCGTCAGGAAGCCATCGCGGTGGTCGCCGGCCTGCTGCCTTAAGCCCGCCGCATGTCCCCGTCATCCACCTCCGCACCTTTGCCGGAGACGCTCACCCGCCTCGTCGAACAGCGGCAACTGACCGTCTCGGACGCGCACCGGTTTCTCGCGCAACCGGGGCTGCCCGCGGGCCCCGCGGGCCCCGAAGCCGCCGTCTTGCGCTGGCTCGCCGGCGAGTACGGCGTCGCGTTCAACGAACTCAGCGCGATCGCGCCGGAGCGCGACCTGCTGGCCGCGTTTCCGGCCCGACTGCTCGTGCGCGACGAGCTCCTGCCACTCCGCCGTCTGCCAGACGGGAGCGTCGAAGTTGCCACCGCGCGTCTCTTCGCCACCGCCGCCTTCGATGGGCTGCGCAGCGTGACGGGCCTGCGTCTCCGACCCGTACTCGCCCCGAGCGACGCGTTGCGGCGCGAGCTCAAGGAGCGCCTTGGCGTCGGAGCCGACACCCTCGGGATTCTCGGTGACGAGGCCGGCCTGCAGGTGGTCGAACAGGAAGGCGCGGAGGATACCGATCTGGATGGCGCGGCCGAGGACGCATCGATCATCCGCTTCGTCAACCAAGTGCTCCGCGACGCGATCGAGCTGCGCGCCTCGGACATTCACCTTGAGCCGTTCGAGAGTGAACTGCGCATCCGCTACCGCATCGACGGGGTTCTTCAGGAAGTGCCGGTGCCAGCGCAGATCAAGCGCTTCCAGCCCGCGATCGTCGCCCGGGTCAAGATCCTCAGCCACCTGAACATCGCGGAAAAGCGTCTTCCCCAAGACGGTCGCATCAAGGTGCGGATCGACGATGCCGAGGTCGACATCCGCGTCTCGATCATCCCCATGCTGCACGGCGAGGCCGTCGTGCTCCGCCTGCTGCGGCAGAACGCCGCCCTGCGCGGCGTGGCCGAGTTGGGACTCGGGGCACGCGAGCTGGCCGCGCTGCGGCGGGTCCTGCAACTCCCGCACGGGATCGTGCTCGTCACGGGACCCACCGGCAGCGGCAAGACGTCGACGCTCTACACCGCGCTCCAGGAGATCAACGACGCGGAGCGGAAGATCATCACGATCGAGGACCCGATCGAGTACCAGCTCCGTGGCATCAACCAGATCCAGGTATCGGAGAAGTCCGGCCTGACCTTCGCCCGCGGACTCCGCTCGATTTTGCGACATGACCCCGACGTGATCTTGATCGGCGAAATCCGCGATGCCGAGACGGCGCAGATCGCGGTGCAGGCCTCGCTGACGGGACATCTCGTCTTTTCCACTCTCCACACCAACGACGCTCCGGGCGCGATCACGCGTCTGATCGACATGGGCATCGAGCCCTACCTCGTGGCCTCCGCCATCGAGGCGGTGCTCGCCCAGCGTCTGGTCCGCGTCCTTTGCCCGCACTGCCGGACGGTCGACGATTCTCCCACGTGCCGCGCGCTGCGGACACGGCTTGGCATCGATCCGGGCGTCGTGGTCTACCGTGCGGTTGGCTGCCGCGAGTGCCGACAGACCGGTTACCACGGGCGACGCGCGATCTTTGAATGGATGGACACGAGCGCGGAGATCCGTGAACTCATCCTGCGTTCGGCCTCGGCCGATGCGCTCCGTGAGGCGGCCTCGCGCGCGGGGCTGCGCACGCTCGCGGCCGACGGCCGACGTCTCGTCGAGGCGGGTGTGACGACCCTCGATGAGGTGCTCAGTGTCACCTCCACCGGGGAAGCGACGGACATCGTTGAGGGAGGCCCGGTCCGCTGATGCCTGACTTCGCCTACAAAGCCATCGAGCCCGGAGGAGCGCTGATCGAGGGACAGCTTTCGGCCCCGGGCCGCGCGCAGGCGCTGCGCGAGATCGAGGCCCGCGGGCTGCGCCCGATCCGGATCGAGGATCGCGCCGCCGGGGCGGTGCGCCAGGAGTCTTCCGCCGGCTCGGAGGGTGGCTGGTTTGGCCACCGCCAGCGGGTCACCCCCGCGATGCTCGAAGCCTTTACGCGCCTGCTGTCCAGTCTGCTCGCCGCCGGCGTCCCGTTCAGCCGCGCATTGCTCATCCTCCAGCGCGAGGCCACCGCTCCGGCGGCGAAGGCAAAGTGGCGCGAACTGCACGCTCACGTGGTCGACGGGTTGCCGCTATCAGCCGCGATGGCGCGGTCCCCCGAGACGTTCCCCCGGGTCTACGTCGCGATGGTCGAGGCGGGCGAGACCGGCGGCTTCCTCGACGCGGTGCTCGCCCAGATCGCGGACTTCCAAGCGCGTGAGAAGGAACTGCGGGCCAAGGTCACGGCCGCGATGGTCTACCCAACGGTGCTGCTGGTCCTCGCCATCGCGGTGATCGTTTTTCTCCTGGTCTTCTTCATCCCGCGTTTCCAGCTCGTGTTCCAGGGATTCAACGCAGAACTCCCGCTGATCACGCAACTGATCGTCGGCGCGAGCCACCTCCTGCGTCAGGCCGGGCTTCCCCTGCTCGTCGCCGCCGTGGTCGGCGGCTACTTTCTGCGCCGCTGGCTCCGGACCGAGGCCGGTCGCCGCACCGCCGATCAGCTCTGGCTGAGGGTGCCACTCGTCGGACCTCTCGTCGCGCAGTATGCGATGGCGCGATTCTGCCGCATGCTTGGAACGCTGCTCGGCGCGGGCGTGCCGCTCATCAGCGCGCTCGGGGTCGCGCGACGGTCCTTGGGCAACCAGGTGCTCGTGGATGCGGTGGGGGACTCCATCGAACGCGTCCGGAGCGGCGAGCCCCTCGGGGTCAGCCTCGCGGCGCAGCGCCAGCTCTTCCCTGGCGCCGTGGTCGAGATGATCTCCGTCGGCGAGGAGTCCGGAAGGCTCGACCGCGAATTGGTGCGTCTCGCGACGACGACGGAGGGCGAACTCGACCAGCAGCTCAAGACGACAGTCGCGCTCGCCGAACCCCTGCTCCTCTTCCTCATCGCCGCCGTCGTCGGGCTGATCTTCATCGGCATGCTGATCCCGATTTTCTCTCTGCAAGACCACATCCGCTAACCCCATCGCTGTTCCCATGCACCGTCACTCCCGACGTCTCCATCCCTCCCGCGCCCGCGGCTTCACACTCGTCGAGTTGCTGCTCGTCCTCGTGATCCTGGGCACCCTCGCCGCACTCGTGCTGCCGAAGTTCACCGGCCGCACCGAGCAGGCCCGCATCACCGCAGCCCAGACTCAGATCGCGACCTTCGGCACCGCGCTCGATGCCTTCGAGATCGACACCGGCTCGTACCCGACCGGCCGCGCGGGGCTGCAAAGCCTCGTGACGGCGCCAGGCGACGTCCAGGGCTGGCGCGGTCCGTACCTGAAGAGCGACATCCCAGTCGACCCGTGGGGCAACGCCTACGGCTACGAATTCCCCGGTCGCTTGAATCCGGCCGGCTATGATCTCCGCTCCTCCGGACCGGACGGCCAGCCGAACACGGTGGATGATATCGTCAACGGCACATCCTCCGCTCGCTGATCAGCCGCGGTGGCGGGCCTTCACGCTCGTCGAACTGCTGCTCGTCCTCGCGCTGCTCGCGATCGGCGCCAGCCTGTCCGCACCCCAGCTGGCGGCGTTCTTCCGCGGCCGGACGCTGGACAACGAAGCCCGCCGGCTCCTGTCGCTCACGCACCTGGGCGCGGCGCGCGCCGCCGCCGAGGGTCGTCCGATTTCGCTGTGGTTCGATCCGCCGTCAGGCCGCTACGGGCTCACCGCATTCGACGATGCGCGCACCCCCGACACCCGCGCCCAAACCTTCACCCTCGATCCCGAACTGCAGCTGGTCCTGTCGTTGACCCGCGAGGCTCCGCCCTATGCCGATCCGCTTTTTCTCACCAGTGATCGGACCGCTACGCCGGGGATTCGCTTTGAGCCCGACGGCACCCTCGACGGTGGGAGCCTCCAACGCGTGACCCTTCGGCAAGGCGCCTCGACCGCGATCGATCTCGCCCTCACGGACGATGGGCTCCGCTACGAACTCCTCCGCCACGATGCCGCTCCGGGCCGCTGATTCCTCCACTGCGGGATTCACTCTCGCCGAAGTACTCGCCGCGCTGGTCCTCCTCGCGATCGTGGTACCCGTCGCCTTGGAGGCCGTGAGTCTGGCCAGTCGCGCGGGCAGCTTGGGGCAGCGCAAGGCGGCCGCCGCGCGCGTGGCGGAACGAGTCCTCAGCGAGTACGTCAGCACCGGCCGGACCGAGACCGGGTCGGACACCGGGAGCACCGCGGAAGCGGGCCTGCTGTACCAATGGCGTCTGGAACGGACGCCCTGGGCGGCCGACCCGCTGGAGGAGGTGACCGTCCAAGTGACCTTCGACTTACAGGGTGAAACCCGGAGCCTCTCGCTCAGCACGCTCATCGACCCGACGCGGACCGCCGCGACGTCCGGTGCCACCGCCTCCGATCCATGAGTCCGCCGCGCGCAGCGATTTCCTCTCGATCGCAAGACCGGCGGGCCTTCACGCTCCTCGAGGTCCTGCTTTCGCTCGCGTTGGCGGCGATCGCGATCGTCGCTGCGCAGTCTGCGTTCGGAAGCGCATTTCGCCTACGCCAGCACGCCCAGGATCGAATTGACTCCGAGCTCGCAGTCCACCGTGCGCTCCAGATCGTGCGCGAGGACTTGGCCGGCCTGCTGCCGCGGGGAGGCCGCTTCTCGGGCGAACTGCAGACCGCGGCGGGCTCCGAGATCGAGGCTCCCGTCGGGGCGATCGCGGTCGGTCCGGACTTCGTCTGCACGTCCGGCCGGGTCGATGCCTGGTCGCCCTTCGGCGATGTCCAGCGAGTCAGCTACCATCTCGTACCGAGCGCGGATGTCACCACCCGCGATCGCTTCACCCTCATGCGTACCGTCTCGCGCAATCTTCTGCCCGTGGCGGAGTCCGAGGCCCAGACCCAGACGCTGCTGGACGGCGTTTCCGCCGCCCTCTTTGAGTACCACGACGGATCCGGATGGGTCTCGGACTGGGACTCCGCCGCGACCCGAGCCATGCCGGTGGCGATCCGGCTCACGCTGGAGCGGGCGACACCGGACGGGACCGCGGCCGCACAAACCATCGAGCTGGTCGTACCCGTCGCCGTCGGCGAACCCAGCACATGAAACGACACCGCTCCACCACGTGCCTTCATCACGGCGGCTCGGTCCTCGTGATCGTGCTCTGGACCTGCTTCGGGCTCGCCGCGCTCGCCCTCACCTTTGCCCACACCATGAGCCTGGAACTGCGCACGGCCGCGGCCCGCGCCGGCAACGCCTCCGCCCGCGCCGCCGCGGAAGGAGGCATGCGTTACGCACAATGGGTGCTCACACAGCACGCGACCGCTGGTCAGGTTCCTCGCGCGTCCGACTACGAAGCGGAGGCCCTGCCGGTCGGTGAAGCTACATTCTCCCTTATCGGACGCGACCCGGACGCCGCGACACCGGACCTCCCCTTCTTCGGCCTCGTTGACGAAGCCGCGAAGCTGAACCTCAACACGGCCTCGCAAGCGATGCTTGAGGCGCTGCCGGAGATGACGCCGGAACTCGCCGCAGCGATCCTTGACTGGCGCGACAGCGATGCCGAGCCGCGCGATCAAGGTGCCGAGGACGAAACCTACTCCCGACTCAGTCCCGCCCGCCGCGCCAAGAACGGCCCCTTCGAAACCGTCGAGGAACTGCGGCTGGTCCATGGCGCGACGCTGGAGCTGCTGTACGGTGAGGACACCAACCTGAACGGGGTGCTCGACCCCAACGAGGACGACGGTGATCTCTCTCCCCCACTCGACGACCGCAACGGCGTACTCCGGCGCGGCCTGGTCGATTACCTCACGGTCTACAGCGCCCACCCCAACCGCCGCAGCGATGGTTCGCGGCGCCTCGACGTCACCGCCAACGAAGCGCGCCCACGGCTATTCCAGCTCCTGAACCAGCGACTGGGTGAGAACCGTGCCGCTGAGGTGATTCGTTCCATCGAGGGACGTCCGCTGGGCAGCGTGGCCGAGCTGTTGGTGCGCGGACGTCTGTCCCCCGCGGAATTCGCGCGCGTGCAGGCTGACCTCGCAAGTTCCGGCGCGGCGCTCAGCCGGGGCCTCATCAACGTCAACACGGCCCCCGAGGCCGTACTCGCCTGCATCCCCGGAATCGGCCAGGCCGGAGCCCGTTCGATCGTGGCGTACCGCCTATCCCACCCGGAGGAACTGACCTCCATCGGCTGGCTGCCCGCAGCGCTGCCGCCAGAGGCGGTGATTCAGGCCGGACCATTCATCACCGGAGAGAGCTACCAGTTCCTCGCCGACATCGAAGCGTTCGGCCCGCACGGCAATGGACGCAGCCGCCTGCGCACCCTCTTCGATCTCTCGTCCGGTTCTCCTCGCCTGGTGCTGCGCCAGGAAACGTCCCGCTTCGGTCGCGCCTCCAGCGGCGATCCCGCCACGGGCATCCGCCTCTCCCGACTCTGATCCTTCCTTCTATGTCTTGGCTTCGTCCCTCCCGTCCGTCTGCGCTCCTCGGTCTCGTCTTCGAGGACGAAGCCGTGCTGGCGACCCTCGCCCGCACGGAAGCCGACGAACTCCCGGCGCCGCTCCGGCTACCCTGTGCGCTCGACCGCGACGACCCCGTCCTGCTCGGACGCGCGCTGCGCCGCGCCCTGCGCGCCGCCGGCTGGAAGTGGGACCGTTGCGTCGTCGGTCTCCCGACCGAGTGGTGCCTCGCGCTCGCCACGACGGTTCCCGATCTGTCACCCGAGGATCTCGATGCCTTCCTGGCCTTGGAGGCCGAACGAGGACTCCCCAGCGATCTCGCCGATTGGGTGATCGGACGTTGCACGAGTGCCGAGCCCTCCGGCAAGCAGGTCCTGCAGGTCGCACTCAGCCGCCCTCGCCTCGCGCGGATCGAGACGATGCTCCGCGCGGCCGGACTGCGACCGACGCTGATCACCGCCACGCTCGCCGCCGCCGCCCTCGCGGGGACGAGACCGGCGATCGTCGTGCGCCAAGACCGATCCAGCGGGGCCCTCTGCCTCGCGGCGCCGAGTGGCGTCGTCACGCTGCGCTCGGTCGGCACGACCGACGACTCCTTGGCCGAGCTCGCGCGCGAGCTGCGCATCACGCGTGAGGCGCAGCCGGCACTGCCACCCCACGCGCCCGCGCGGCTGCTCGTCATCACCTCCCGCCCCGAGGTCGTCAGCGCTTCCGACGGCCGCGATCCTGTCACCGCGTTCGGACGCGCCGCCTCCGTTGAGGTGCACGCGGACGACGTGCTGCCGGGCCTGTTGCTGACCGCGGTCCGGAACGATTCCTCGAGCCTTCCCTCACTCCGTCCGACCACGCCCGCACGCTGGTCGGCCCTCCTGCAGCGGCCGGGATCCCGGCGGCTGCGCACGCTGGCGCTCGCTGCGGCCGCCGGTCTGGTCGTCGTGGCGGCGGCGTTCGCCTGGCGGGAAATTCAGCTGCAGGCCCTGCGCCATGACTGGTCCGCTCTTCGACCGGAGGTCCAGCGTCTCAGCGACGTACAGACGCGGCTCCGGGAATTCCGCGCCTGGGACGATCCCTCTCTGCCCAGCCTGGCACTGCTGCGCCTAGTTTCGGAGGCGTTCCCGGAGTCGGGCACCGTGACGGCTCGCTCGGTCGAACTGCGCCCGCCCAATAGCATCACCGTGAGTGGCTCCGCCCGCGAGCACGGTGCGCTGCTGGCGACCGTGGATCGACTGCGCCAGCAACCGTCCGTCCGCAACGTCCGCGTTGAGCAGATCCGTGGGCAGAGTCCCGCTCAGTTCACGTTTGCCGTGGAACTCAACCGTCCCGCCTCGCCATGAAGCTCCCTCCCCGTCAACGGCTGCTGCTCATCGCCAGCGGTGTCATGGTCGGTCTCCTCGCGCTCGATCGTCTTGTGATCGGGCCGGCGGTCGCCCATTGGCAGGCGCGGACCTCCGAGATCGCCACGCTCGAGCGGACGCTCTCCGCCGGCCGCGCGGTCATCGAGCGCCGCGAGCAGACCGAAGCAGCATGGCGTCGGCTCCGCGAGGGCGCGCTGCCCCGCGATCCCTCCATGGCCGAGCAGCGCCTGCTCTCGTCGCTCGAGACGTGGGCCCGCGCCCAGGGCGTGGAGCTCACGGGGCTCCGGCCCCGCTGGCGCAAATCGAGCGCCAGCGACGCGTCGCTCCTCGAATGCCGACTCGACGCCTCCGGCTCGCTGCCGGCACTGGTGCGGGTGCTCGGAGAACTGGAGCGCTCGCCGCTCGCACTTCGGGTCGAGAGTCTCGAACTCACTTCGCGCGACGAGACCGGACAACGGCTCGCCCTTGCGGTCACCGTCACCGGGCTTCGCTTCGCCCCCTTGGAGGCTCGGCCATGAGCGCGCCTCGCTCTCGTCCCTCCCGCGCCTTCTCGTGGGCTGCAGCCCTCGCATTGGCTGCGCTGTCCGCCGTCGGCCACCCCGTGCAAGCTCAAGGCACGCCGACTCCTGCCACGGATCCGGTCCGCGCCATCGCCGAGCGCAACATTTTCAACCCGTCGCGCGTGCCGCGCAGTAGCGCCGCCCCAAGTTCACCCAGCGCACCGCCATCACCCGTCGCCGAGGTCATCACCTTGGTCGGCGTGCTGGACGACGGCCGGCGCAGACTGGCGTTGTTCGATGGGACGTCCGCCACGCTGCGTCAGGCGCTCAAGGTGGGTGGAGATGTGGCGGGGCTGACCCTGACTGCGGTCGACCTGCAGCAGGCTTCCCTCGCGGTGGACGGCCAGACCCTGGTCCTCCGGGTCGGCGCCTCGCTCGCGCGCGAGCCGGGAGGCCCCTGGCGCATCGCCCCGGACGCGCGGGCCGCCACCAGCACGACCGACCCTGCTCCCTCCCCCTCAGTCGCCCCTGCTTCCCCTTCATCCGACCCCAGCGACGCTCTGCGCCGCCTCAAAGAACGCCGCCGCAAACAACTCAAGGAATGAAACGTCACCCTTCCCTCCACGCCCTCGCGCTCATCGCCGCGCTTGCCCAGCCGACCGGCGGCCAAGCCGCCCTCGCCGCTCAAGCGGCAGACGAAGCGCCCGCGGTCGTCGTCGCGGCGCCCGCCCCGGCGGCCGCGTCGTCCGATGGCCCCACTTCGTCGGGGCTGCGCTTCAACTTCCGCGGTGCACCGCTGGAGGTCGTGCTGCAGTACCTGAGCGAGGCAGCCGGATTCGTCATCGTCTTGGAGACTCCGGTGAAAGGCACGATCGAGATGTGGAGCGCGCAGCCGATCTCTCGTGAGGAGGCCATCCCACTGCTGAACTTGGCGCTCAATCGGCTCGGCTACACGGCAACGGTGCAGGGACGAACCCTCATCGTCGCAGCCAAGGACGAGGCACGAAAGCGCTCGCTGCCGGTCCGCACCGGCAACGACCCGCGCGAGATCCCGGCGAACGCCGACATGGTCATGCAGGTCATCCCGCTGCGTCACATCACCGCCGCCAAGGTCGCCAGCGACATCGCCAGCCTCATTCCGCCCAGCGCCACGCTGACGGCGAACGAGGACAGCAACTCACTGGTTGTCACCGACACCAACCTCAATGTGCGTCACGTGGTCGAAATCGTCTCCGCGCTGGATCTCTCCGTGCAAAGCGACTCGACGCTCAAGATCTTCCGGCTGCGCAACGCCGATCCGGTCGAAATCGCCGAGATCCTGACCGCCCTCTTCAATCCCTCGACCGGGTCCGGAGGCGGTCAGGGTCAGACGGCGGCATTCAGCTTTCCGGGCATGCCTCCGGGAATTGCGGCCGCGATCTCCGCCCGGGCCGCGCAAGCCGGTGGAGGTCGCGGCAACGGCGGCGGTCGAGGCAATAACTCCGCGTCCCGCTCCAGCGCCACCGCCGTGAACGTCGTGTCCGACCCACGCACGCAGTCCGTCGTGATCACCGCCCCCAAGGACGCGATGTTCCAGATCGGCGAGATCATCGCTCAGCTGGATGCGGGATCCGACCGCAAGCAGAAGGTCTTCGTCTACACGCTGGAGAACGCCGACGTGCAGCAGGTCGAGGCCGTGCTGCGCGACTTGTTCCAAGTCAGCGGCGGCCGCACCGGATCATCCTCCTCAGCAAATCAGGCTGACCCTCTCTCCAACCGCGCCGCGAGCAATAACCAGCAGAGCGGTGCCTTCATGAACAACGCGTCGGGCAATCCGCGCTAACCCAGCCGTCCCGCCATGATCCCCTTCCGCGCCTTTCGCACCCTCATCGCCGTCTCCCTGCTCCTCGCGGGCTCTGCCCCCCTTCTCGAGGCCCAGTCGGCCAACCGCACCAACGCCAACCGCGCCAGCGGCGCCGGCAACAACGCCCGCCGCTCTGGCGTGACCGGCGGGGGAGGCATGAACCGCACCGGCGGCGAACGCCAGTACCAGAACGCGACCACCCTCGGCGACGCCATCATCAGCAGCAATCCGGAGACCCGGCGGATCATCGTCGTCACCGACGAGGAAACGAACGAGAGCATCCGGCAGGTCATTGAAAGCCTCGACCGGCCCAAGCCGCAGGTGCTGATCAACGTCGTCTTCGTCCAGGTCACGCACAACAACGACCTCGATGTCGGCGCCGAGCTGCAGCGCCGCGGCATTTCCCTCGGCGACCGGACGACCTCCACCGCGAGCACAGTCTTCGGCGGCTCCGCGACCGGCGGCATCTACAACGTGGTCGGCCCCGACGTGAACGCCACCCTTCGCGCGCTCTCCACGGTGGGGAAAACCGAGATTCTCTCGCGCCCCTCGATCCTCGCCCGCAGCAGCCAGCAGGCCACCATCATGGTCGGTCAGGAGGTGCCGTTCATCACCAACTCCCGCATCAGCGACACCGGCCAGACCACGAATACGGTTCAGTATCAGGATATCGGCATCATCCTGCGCGTGACGCCGTTCATCACCTCCGAGGGTCTGGTCGAAATGATCGTCACGCCCGAGATTTCCGCGCTGAGTGAGCGCACCGTCGCCATTTCCGACACCGTGAACACGCCGGTGATCGACAAGCGGTCGGCCGACACGGTGGTGGTGACGCCGAGCGAGAGCACCGTCGTGATCGGCGGGCTGATCTCGAACCAGACCACCAGCCAAGACCGCAAGGTCCCGCTGCTGGGCGACGTGCCGTTGCTGGGCAACCTCTTCAAGCGCACGACCCGGCAGACCGCCAAGACCGAGCTGCTGATTTTCCTCACGCCGCGGGTCGTGCAGCACCCGAACGACCTCGCGAAGCTGACGGACGTCGAGCGCGGCAAGCTGGAACTGAAAGCGACGACGCTACCGGCCGGTCAAGTAGACAAGCTGGTCGGCGAACCCTGATCCACTCCCGGACCGCGCGGCGGATCGCCGATCCGCCGCGCGGGGTCGGACCACTCGGGCCCTTGCCTAGAAGCTTGGCGAAACCTGCACGGCCTCGCCGGGCAAGGCCTCGTAGTTCTCGCCCTGGCTCCACGTCAGGTCGTTCACCAAAAGCTTGAAGACCACCGGGCCGTGCGTCGGCACCGTGATCGTCCAGCGATTGTCGGCCTCGCACTGCATCGCGACACCGGACGACCAATTGAGCCCCGCTCCCTGACCGCGGATGAAGAGAGTGTTGCCGAAGCCGACGTCGATGATCGCCGCCACGGTGATGGCCGAAGGCAATACCGCAACCGGTGCGGCCGCGACCGGGACCGCCACGTCGCCGCGGTCCGGGATCGGGATCGGTTGAGGCGTGCGATGGGTGACGCGACGCGGTTGCAGAGCCTTGCGCGGCACCTTGGCGGCGCTGGAGACCTTGGGCGCCGCAGGGCGGCGGGCCTTGGTTCGTTTGACTGGCTTGACCTGTGGGGCGGCAGGCTTGGCGGGCTTCTTGGACTTCTTGCTCATGATGAATCAACCTCAGGTTTCAGTCGTTCGGCGGACAAAGCGTCCGCCCTTCACCTTCTGACACCAGCAGACTCCATACCGTTCCCGGCCGCGCGTCGAGTGCGCCACGTTGTAAAAAAAACGTCGCCTCCCGGTAAAGAGGAGGCGACGGAGGGAAAACTGGTGGAGCAGATGGGAATCAAACCCACGACCTCTTCATTGCGAACGAAGCGCTCTATCAACTGAGCTACTGCCCCGGAAAGGAAGGGAGTTTTTGAGGAAGCCCGCCCCGCGAGTAAACACCAAAGTTTCTCGGGTGGGTCTGCGAGGAAGCGGTCAAAGTCTCCGCTCCGGCTCGAGCCGGGCGAAGGCCAGCTTACCCCCGGCGGAAGGCATCAGGCCGGTGATCTCGACCCGCACGACCTGACCCACCCTTGCGAGGGCGTCGGCGACCACGATCATCGATCCGTCATCGAAGAAGCCGACGGCCTGCCCCGGTTCCTTGCCGGCCTTGACCAACTGAACCTCCACACTCTGGCCGAGGGCGAGCTCCGCCCTCAACGAGCGCGCCAACGCGTGGAGATTCAGCCACGGGACACCTTGGAACTCAGCCAGCTTGGCCAAGTTGTAGTCCGTCGTCATCAGCCGGGCCTGCAAGGAGCGCGCGAGGAACACCAGCTTGGCGTCGACTTCGTCGGGTCGGGCCTCGCTCTCGTGCACACGCAAGTCCAAGCGCGGGATCTGGCGTAGTTCATTCAGCACTTCAAGACCGCGTCGCCCGCGCGCCTGCCGATGCGGCTCGGGCGAATCGGCGATGGCCTGCACGGTATTCAGCACAAAGCGTGGGATGACCAGTGCGGCACCGAGGAAACCCGACTCGCACACCTTCACGATCCGCCCGTCGATCAACGCGCTGGCGTCAACGACGACCAAGGGCACGTGCACGTCGTGCGGCACGAAACGGACATACGGGATTACCAGGTTGAACTCATCCTTGCCCCGCAGCGCGATGACCGTGCCGAGGTAGCCGCACGTGAGGAAAAGGCCGAGGCGAGCGAGATAGATCATCTGCGGATCGCCCTGCTCAAAGAGCGGTGACGCACTCAGCAAGTAGCCAATCAGCGAGCCGATCCCGAGCCCGAAGGTGACCGCGCTCAGGCCCCGCAGGGAGAATCCGCGCAACAGGAGGTCCACCAGAACGATCAGGATCCCAAGCAGCAGCCCGACCATGACCGCAAAGAGCCTCAGTCGGTCCCACTCCGGAATCGCGTAGCACACCAAGCCCCCCGCGGCGCCACACAGGGCCACGAACACGATCCGGATCGGCCAGAGGGTCTTATTCATCGACCCCACTCCCTTCGGCTCACCCCCTCACCGAAACAGGAAAAAAAGCACGAACGGCAAACCAATGCCAATCGCCATCAATAGATAAAGCCAGACCAGCACTCGACTGGCTTTTGCCTTTTCTTCAGGGGTCGGCTCCATTGTCGTGCAGCGCAGCGAAACCCCGGACCATGAAAAAGCAATACTGGCTGGTGAAACAGGAACCCGAGACCTACGCTTGGGCGACGTTCGTCGCCGATGGGCAGACCGTCTGGGACGGGGTGCGTAATTTCCAAGCCCGGAACAACTTGAAGGCCATGCAGGCTGGGGACGCGGTTCTCTTCTACGCCAGCATGGACCCGCGGCAGGTGATGGGAATCGCAGAGGTCGCGCAAACCGCCTTTCCCGATCCGACGGTCCCCGCGGACGAGGGTTGGGTCGCGGTCAAGCTCCGGGCGGTGCGGGCACTGCGGCAACCGGTGACGCTCGCGACGATCAAAGCCGACAAGGCACTCGCCGACATCGCGCTGATTCGACAAAGTCGACTGTCCGTCATGCCGCTGCTTCGGGCGGAGTTCGACCGGATCGTCCAGCTCGGATCTGCCTAAACTCTCTCGGCGCGCCTCGGCACCGTTTTCCTCCCTGTGATTCCGCACCTCTGCATCCTCGCTCCCGGCCTGCTCGGCGGCTCCGTCGGCCTCGCCGCCCACGCCCGCGGGGTTGCCCAGCGCATCACCGTCTGGGCCCGCCGCCCCGAGGTGCGCATCGCCCTGGAGAACCAGCCGTGGTGTGCCAGCGTGGCCGCAACGCCCGAAGCCGCCGTTCGCGAGGCCGATCTGGTGGTGCTCGCCGCGCCCGTCGATCGCATCGCCGAGTTGGTCGCGCAGATCGCTCCCCACGTCCGCAGCGGCGCCTGGGTCACCGACGTCGGATCGACGAAGGGCGCGTTGACCCGCGCAGCCCATGCGGCGCTGGCCGGTCGGGCCCACTTCGTGGGCGCGCATCCGATGGCCGGCAGCGAAAAGACGGGCTGGGAGAACGGCCACGCCGATCTTTTCCGCGGGAGGGTCTGCTTCATCACGCCGCTGCCGGCGACCGATGCGGCGGCACTGGAGGGCGTGGCGCGTTTCTGGACGGCGCTCGAGGCGGAGGTCACGTCGGTCGACCCGGACGCCCACGACGAAATCGTCGCCCACATCAGCCATCTGCCGCAGGTGCTGGCCACGACCCTGTGCACGTTCCTCGCGCAGCAGAACCCGGGCTGGCGCAACTTCGCCGGAGGGGGACTACGCGACACCACCCGCATCGGAGCCAGTGATCCGGCGATGTGGATCGAGATCCTGCGGAACAATCGCGACGAGATTCTCCGTGCTCTGCGGGGTTACCAGATGGAGCTCGATGGACTGCATGCCGCGCTGGCCAATGCGGACTGGACGGAACTGAAAGCGCGTCTCGAACGTGGTCGCGCCTACCGCTCGGCGTTCCGTCCCTGAACCGATGCTTCACGCTGCGATGCCGCTGCCCGACCTGCTCCCCGTCGTCCCGTTCACCGCTCCCGTCCGGGGCAGCCTGCGTTTGCCGGGATCCAAGAGCCTGACCAACCGCGCCCTGCTTCTCGCCGCGATGAGCCCGACGCCGGTGCGACTTGAGGGCGCGCTCGCGAGCGAGGACACGATGCTGATGGCGGCCGCGCTGCGCGCGCTCGGCATCTCCGTCGTCGCGGATCCCTCGGGCCGCACGCTGGTCGTGAGCGACCAAGACCGCGCGTTCTCGACCGCCAGGGAGGGCCAACCCGTCGAGCTCTTCGTCGGCCTCGCCGGCACGGCCGCGCGGTTTCTCACCGCCTACTGCGCCACCGCACCGCGCGGCGTCTACCGCATCGATGGCATCGCACAGATGCGGCGCCGTCCGATGCGCCCCCTGCTGGACGCGCTGCGCGCGCTCGGGGTCCGGGTGCGCTGTCTCGGCGAGGAGGGTTTCTTCCCCGTCGAGATCGAAGGTGGCGGATTGACCGGAGGTCGGGTGAGCCTCGACGCGAGCGAGAGCAGCCAGTTGCTGTCGGCCCTGCTCATGATCGCGCCGCATGCCCGCGCCCCGATCACCGTCGATCTGCAAGGGACGATTCGCCAGACCTTCGTCGACATGTCGCTGCGCCTGATGGCCGAGTTCGGCCTCGACGCCGTCCGCCGCGAAGGCGCGTCGTATCACCTCACGCCGGCGGCCTACCGACCGCCAGGCATCGTCGAGATCGAACCCGACGCGACGACCGCGAGCTATTTTCAGGCGCTTCCCCTCGTGGTGGGCGGCACACTTCAGCTACCCGGACTGCGCGCCCCGGGCGCCGGACTGCAGGGAGACTCGGCGTTCATTGACGTCCTCGGTCGCGTGCGGGCACGGAAGGCGGGGACCGCGTTGACGGAGAACTTCCACGAGATCTCCGATACGTTCCTCACGCTGGCCGCGATCGCACCGCTCCTCGACGGGCCCACGCGGATCACCGGGATCGCGCACACCCGCAAGCAGGAGACCGATCGCGTGGCCGGCATGGCGGCCGAACTCCGGCGTCTTGGGCAGGACGTCGAGGAGGAGGAAGACGCGCTCACGATCGTCCCCCGCCCGCTGCGCACCGGCGAGGTGATCGAGACGTACGGCGACCATCGGTTCGCGATGAGCTTCGGTATTCTGGGCTGCCGCGATGTGCGGGGAGATGGCCGTCCTTGGCTGACCCTGCGGAATCCCGGTTGCTGCGCGAAAACCTTCCCTGACTTTTTCGATCGGCTCGAGGCACTGCGCCGGGCCACCCACGACTGATGGCCTCCTCCAGCCCCTTTCTCATCGTCGCCATCGACGGCGGCGCCGCCTCCGGCAAGTCCTCGACGGCGCGCGCGCTGGCGGCGCGCTTTCCGTTCCTGCACGTCGACACCGGAGCGCACTACCGCGCGATCACGGCGGAGATGCTCCGGCGCGGCATCCTCCCGGAAGAGACGGCGGTCACCCGCGCGCTCGGCGACCTCGTGCTCGGCACGCGGGTGCACAACGGGGCCGCGCTCTTGGAAATCGGCGGCCGCGTGCCCGGCGAGGAGATCCGATCCCCGGAGGTGAACGCGGCCGTATCGCACTTTGCCGCGTTGCGACCCGTCCGCGCTGCGCTCCTCGAGTACCAGCGCGGACAAGCCGGCGTCGCACAGGCCCACGGCTTCCGAGGCCTGATCATGGAAGGACGCGACATCGGTTCCGTCATTTTCCCCGATGCCGGCCTGCGCGTCTTTCTGCACGCGGATCCCGAGGAACGCGCCCGGCGACGCGCCAAGGAAGGCCAGCAGGACTCCGTGGCCGAGCGCGATCGCCTCGATTCCTCGCGCCAGCACGCCCCGCTCACCTGCCCGCCCGGCGCCGTCGACATCAACAGCACCCACTTGTCGCTCGAGGACGTGGTGGCGCGCGTCGCCGCACTGGTCAACGCCCGCATCGCCACCGCACCATGACCGCACGGCGCTACCAACATCCGGAAATGGATTTCTTGTACGGGATTTCCCACTACCTTGCGCTCACGGCCTACGACGTCTGCTTCCGCGGCGAGGTCACCGGGCTGAGCAACATCCCGCGGCGCGGCCCCTTCATCATCGCCTGCAACCATGCCAGCCACCTCGATCCTCCGATCGTGGGTTCGCTGGTGCCGCGGCAGGTAGCCTTCTTCGCGCGCAAGACTCTCTGGAAGCCGGGCCTGGCACAGTGGTGGCTCGATGGCGTGGGCACCATTCCGGTGGACCGCGACGGCGGCTCCGACGTCGGGGCGATCAAGCGCGTGCTGCAGACCCTGCAGTCGGGCAAGGCGCTGATCCTGTTCCCCGAGGGCACGCGTTCGCCTGACGGCAACCTGCAATCGGCGAAGCCGGGCGTGGGCCTGATCGCCTGCCGCACGCAGGTGCCGGTGCTGCCGGTGCGGATCTTCAATTCGCACCGGGCGTTCGGGCGAGGCGGCGGCGTGCACTTCGGAACACCCGTGTCGGTGGCCTTCGGTCGCGTGCTCGCTCCGGCGGATTACGATCCACCGGGTGCGGGCAAGGATCGCTACCAGCGGGTGAGCGAGCGCATCATGGCGGCGATCGCGTCGCTATCGGAGCCGCGCGCGCCGGTCCTCTGAGGCCGGACGCGGAACCGGGTCCGCACCGCACGCGCGAGCGCGGCGCGGCGCGAAAATCAACCTAGGCCGGAGGCCAAACGTGCCCGCGCCAGCACGGCGGAAGCGGTCCCTCGGGCCTTCTCCGCGCCCTCACGCAGGATCGCTTGGACATGGTCGAGATTGGCCGCGAACTCCGCCCGCCGGGCGCGGTACGGGGCGAAATGCTCCCACGTCTGCTCAAACAGGAGTTTCTTCAGGTCCCCGTAGCCATACCCGCCTTCGCGGAGACGGTTCTCCGCCTCGACCGCGACCTCCTTGGCGGCGACCAGACGCAGGAGCTGGATCGCGAGATTGCGGTCGGCATCCGGCTTGGGTTCCTGCGGGGTGCGCGAGTCCATCACGATCCCCATGATCTTCTTCCGCGTGGCCTTCTCGTCGCCGAAGAGATCGATCGTATTCCCATAGCTCTTGCTCATCTTCTGGCCATCGAGCCCAGGCACTACGGCCACGTCCTCGCGAATCTCGGACTCCGGTACGACGAACGTCTCACCGTACGTCTGGTTGAACTTGATCGCGATGTCGCGGGTCATCTCCAAGTGCTGCTTCTGATCCTTGCCCACGGGCACCACCGTGGTGTCGTAGAGCAGGATGTCGGCAGCCATCAGCACCGGATAGGCGAAGAGCCCAAAATTCGGGGAGATGCCGCGGGCCGTCTTGTCCTTGTAGCTGTGCGCCCGCTCAAGGAGCCCCATCGGCGTGAGCGTGCCGATGATCCACATCAACTCGGCGACCTCCGGCACATCGCTCTGGCGCCAGAACACACTGCGCTTCGGATCGAGCCCGCAGGCCAGCCAATCGAGCGCAACGTCGAGCGTGTTGCGCCGCCGCTGCTCCGGGTCGAGCAGGGACGTCATCGAGTGGTAGTCCGCGATGAAGTAGAAGCACTCGCCGTGCGACTGCGCGTCGATCGCAGGCCGCATGGCGCCGAAATAGTTGCCGATGTGCAGGGTGCCGGAGGGCTGGATGCCAGTCAGGGTGCGGGGCATGGACAGAAATTCTGGAAACGCGCGATCGTCACCGCCGGTTCGCCTCCGGGCAAGCCGAAGCGTGGGGGGTGGTCTCAGGCGGGCGCGTCAATCGCGGCGAGGCAAGCGGGAGACGCTCGCGCGGACGCGCGCGACGGTGTTCGCCGCGAGATACCCGGAAAACGCGACGGTCGGCATGACCAGCGCGCGGCGACCGAGAAGCGTGCCGGGGTTGAGCACGGCGTTGCAGCCCACTTCGGCCGCGTCGCCGAGGATCGCACCGAACTTGCGCAACCCTGTCGCGTAGACCCGACCCTCTGCGTGGACGCTGATCTCCTTGCGGTCCAGTCGGAGGTTAGAGAGGACCACGCCGGCCCCGAGGTGCGCCTGATTGCCGAGGACCGAGTCGCCCACGTAGCTGAAGTGCGGGACCTCGACTCCATCCAGCAGAAGGCAGTTCTTGAACTCGCACGCGTTGCCCAGCACGCAGCCCGCGCCCGTGATGACGCGACCACGGATGTAGGCGCCGGGCCGGATCTCCGTCCCCGCACCGATCCACGCCGGACCAATGAGAGTCGCAGTGTGAGGGAGGACTACCCCGGGCTCCAGGTGAACCTCGCCCTCGAGGTGCACCCCGGGCGGCACCACTGGGCGCGGCCCAGCGGCGACGGCGCTCAAGGCCGGAGCGATGGCGGAGATCCACTCCCACGGTGCCGCATCCTCGCGGAAGAACGGCGCAAATCGCGCGAGCGATTCGGGAAGCGAAAAGAACGTGCGCGCCTGCATGGGAGTTACACCGAAGCCAAGACGATCCGAGGGCACTCCGCGAGCGGCATTTGTGGTTCGGTCGACGGACGGCGGCGGAGGTCAACCGAGCGAGGCCTCGAACTTGACCGCATCCTCCGGGGTATCGACGCCGATGGTCGGGTCGTCCGTGAGGTCGCAGGCGATGGAATAGCCGTTCTCAAGTACCCGGAGCTGCTCAAGTCGCTCAATGTGCTCCAACTCCCCTTGCGGCAGGCGGGCGAATCGCTCGAGAAGGTCCGCATGGTACGCATAGAGACCAAGGTGGCGATAACACGGGTGAGCCGCGACCCACGCATCGTCGACCTTCCCGCCCAGATCCCGCGCGAACGGGATCGGTGACCGCGAGAAGAAGAGCGCGCGCCGCGATGCCTTCGCCAGCACCACCTTCACCTGATTCGGATTCGCGAAATCAGCCGCCGTGCGGAAGGGCGTCGCAAGGGTCGCCATCGGCGCCTCGCCTTGAATCGCCGACGCCAACGCGCGGATCTGCGCAGCCGACACCAAGGGCTCGTCGGCCTGAACATTCACGACAAAATCCGCCCGCACGGTCCGGTTCGCTTCCGCGATCCGATCCGTCCCCGTCGCATGCACCGGACTGGTCTTGATGATGGAGAAGTTTCCGCCAGCCAGAGGCTCCTGCAACAGGTCGTCATCTATGGCGAAGTACACCGGCAGATCAGGAACTTGGGAAACGATGCGATCCGCCACCCAGCGCAGCAAAGCCTTCCCGCGGACCCGGTGGAGCAGCTTCCGGGGGAAGCGAGTCGACGCCAAGCGACAGGGTACAATGATGGCGAGGGACGGCATTTCCGCAGTTTGGGTGCTTGGTTTTTGGGTTGCAAGCCACGCCCGGCTTTCGTGATTGAAACCCCTCACGCATGCAAAAACCGGATCCAGCGACCGCCGCCACGGCCCTCACCAAGGAGCTCGTGGTGCAAAACAAGATGGGCATTCACGCCCGTCCAGCGGCGATGATCGTCCGGGTCACGAACAAGTTCAAATCGGACGTGTTCGTCGAAAAGGACGAGGAACAGGTCAACGGCAAGAGCATCATGGGATTGATGATGCTGGCCGCTGGCAAGGGCTCACGGGTCAAGTTCATCGTCACGGGCGAGGACGCCGCGCAGATGCTCGTCGAGATCGACGCTCTGTTCGCGCGGAAGTTCGACGAGGCTTGAGCCAGGGCCCGGCGTCCCGACTCCGCCCCGCCTCTGCGGGAGCGCGTCCGCGCGGGCCGCGCGCGTTCACCGTTTCGGGAGCGAGAAACCGAAGAGCTCGCAGGCGTTGCGCGTGCTCGCCTCCGCCAGCCGCGCCAGCGGGATGTTGAACACCTCGGCGGCAAAGGCGGCGGTCAAGGCGACGTAGGCGGGCTCGTTCGGCTTGCCGCGATGCGGCGTCGGCGTGAGGAAGGGCGCGTCGGTCTCGAGCAGAAACCGCTCCCACCCCAGGCGGCGGGCGGCAGCACGGACGGTCTCCGCGTTCTTGTACGTGAGCACGCCGGTGAACGAAGCCCATCCACCCCGCTCGATGAGCAGGTCCATCTCATCCGGCCCCTCGACGAAACAATGAAAAACGACCCGGCGCCAATCGACGCCGCTCGCGTCAACGCGCTCCACGCATTCACGGAAGGCGCCACGCGAATGGATCACCACCGGAGTCTGCCAGCGCCGCGCCAGGGCGAGACCGGCATCGAAGGCCTGACGCTGCAGCCCGAGCAACCGCTCCGCCGCCGCTGGGTCGTCCTTGGGCAGGTGAAAACGGTCCAGCCCCATCTCACCGATCGCCACCGGGCGCAGACGTCCCGGCTCCGTGAAGAACGCATCCACCTGCGCAAGTTGCTCGGCCCAGTCGTCTCCGACCGAGCAGGGATGCAGACCCACGGTGAACTGGACATAGCCGCCGGAGGCCTCCGCGAGGTCGCGGTACAGCGACCAGTCATCGGTCGCGGTGCCGATCGTGATCACCGCCTCGACGCCAGCCGCACGCGCCCGTTCCAGCACGGCGGGCAATTCCCCGCGACGGTGGTAAGAATCGAGATGAAGATGCGTGTCGATGAGCCCCATGGTCGATCAGCGGCGGGCGTCGGCCAGCGGGAGGTAACGTTCGCGGAGGTAACGGAGCAGGTGCCGCGGGCTGAGCGGTTCACCGGTGACGCGCAGGACGAGTTCCTGGGTGTCGTAGCGCCGCCCCTGGTGATGGATCTCCGTGCGCAACCAACCCAGCAGACGGCTGAAGTCGCCGCGCGCAAAGTCCGCCTCCAGACCCGGGAAGGCCGCGAGCGCCGTGTACCACAGCTGGGCCGCCATCATGTTGCCGATGCAGTAGCTCGGAAAGTAACCGAAGGCGCCGCCGCTCCAGTGCACGTCCTGCAGCACGCCGAGGCGGTCCGAGGGCGGGGTGAGTCCGAGCAACTCCGTGGAAAGCGCGTTCCACGCGGCAGGGAGGTCGGCTACCTTCAGATCGCCGCGGAACAGCCGCTGCTCGATCTCGAACCGCAGCAGGATGTGCAGGTTGTAGGTGACTTCATCGGAGTCGACGCGAATGAGCGTGGGTTCGACGGCGTTGATTGCGCGGTACAGCGTCTCGCTGTCGACTGCGGCGGTCTGCTCCGGGAAATGCGCGCGGAACCGCGGCTCGAAGTGCGTCCAGAACGCCCGGCTGCGCGAGACTTGGTTTTCCCAGAGTCGGCTCTGCGACTCATGCACGCCCATGCCGACGGACTGGCCCAGCGGCGTGCCAAGATGCTCGGCCCGCAGCCCCTGCTCGTAGAGTCCGTGCCCGGTTTCGTGGATTGAGCTGAAGAGCGAATCCAACGGGTTATCCACGTCGAAACGGGTCGTCATCCGCACGTCGGCAGGCGAGCCGCCGCAGAACGGATGCAGTGAGACGTCGATGCGGCCACGGCGGTAATCGAAGCCCAGCGCCGCGGTCACCTCGCGGAGGAACGCCTGCTGTCCCGCCACCGGAAAGCCACGAAACAGTCCGGGGGCCGTCGGCCGGGTGCCGGTAACGATCTCGCGGACCAGCGGCAGGAGCCCGATCTTCAGCTCGGTGAAGAGCGCATCGACCCGCTCGGTGGTCATCCCGGGGTCATGGCGGTCGATCGCGTAGTCGTAGGCGCGGTCACCCCACCCTTGGAACACCGCTTCCTCCCGCGCCAGCGCGAGGTGCTGCTCCAAGTAGGGTGCGTAGGGGGCGAAGGTGCTGTTGCGACGATTTTCCGCCCACGCGTGGTAGGCCTCGCTCTGCAGCCGGGCCTTCTCGGCGACGAAGCGGGACGGCAGACGCACCGCCCGGTCGAAGTCGCGCCGGGCCAGCCGCACGATCACCGAGGCATCGGGTTCCAGCGCGCCCGGAGTCGCCTCCAACTCACGGAGCGCGGCGTCGAGATCGGGATCCGTGGCGGCCGCATGGAGGATCTCCGCGAGCACGGTCATCTGCTCCGCCCGGCAGGCGACGCTGCCTTCCGGCAGGTTCACCTGTTCATCCCAGCCGAGGACGGAGGCAACGGACTCGAGGACGTGGGCGCGACGCAGGCTGGACAGCAGCCGGGAGTACGCGGGGGAAGACGGTGAGGACATGAGCCGCACTCAACCGCATCCAGCGGGACGGGGCAAGCGGCTAGACCTTCGCGCTATTATCGCACTTGAAATGGACGCGCGAGCGACGCAGCGCATGGGCGCGCTGGGCGGAAGCCAGGGCGCCATCCTGGCGCGGCAGACCGAAGGCGCCGACGCCCGGGGAGGCCGCCTCGGCCTCCTGTTCCGCGGCCGCCGCGAGGCAGAGCAGCAACTCCGCGCCCGCTGGCAACCGGCGGGCCGGGAAGCCGACCTGCTGGCTGAGCCACGACAAGAGCGAAGGAGAAGGAGTGGAGACGGTGCTCACGCAACCCGCACGATGGCAGCACTGGGCCGCCCGAGTCAACGCACCGCTCAACCGGTCGCAGCGCGCAGCGTCTCACCGCCGTGCCAGATGCCCTCAACCATGAGCGTGCGCCCCTGCTCCGGCAGCCCCCGCTCGTTGCGCTCCATCATCGCGATCAAGGCGTCGACACCGGTGGCGCCGATCAGCCGACCATTCTGGAAGATTCCCGCGCAGCGCTGCTCGCGCGAGGACAGACCGAGACCCGCCAGCCCGAGCGTGCCGGGGACTTTCCAGCCGAGCTGGTGCATCACGGGCAGGAGCGCCTCGGCTCCGGGGGTGATCACCACATCCGGCTGCTCACGCGCCGCCCACGCCGCCAGAGTGGCGGCATCACCCCAGTCATCGAGCAGCAGCGGCGCCGCCGGCGTGATCGCGGGCAGGTCCCGCTGGCCGAACAGCAGACCCGCCTCCCAGCGCCCGTGAAATCGCCCTTGGTGGGAACGGAGAAGCACGAGGCCCGGGCGGCGGTAGCCGCGGCGGTGGCACTCCTGCACGACCCGCAGGCTGGAAAAATAGTGGTCGTTGCAGACCGTCATCAGGTTGAGCCCCGGGAACGGCGTGCTGAGGCAGACTGCGGCAAAGTGTTCCCACGCGAGCTGCGGAGGCGGCGCACCGGCGGGCACCGGACCCACCAGCACCCCGTGGATGCCGCGTGAGCGCAGGATCTCGCTGAAACGCTTGTTATCCATCTCGTCGCGGTGCAGCCAGAACTCCTGCGCGTTGTAGCCGCGCTCCGCCGCCCGCTCCAAGGCCCCCTCGCGCATCTGGCGAACGGTCGGGGCCGGGGCCACGCGCCAGCCATCTTCGGTCGGAAACGGCGAGACGAGCGCCAGCACCGGCCGATCCTGGACTGGCCGCCGCCGCCGCCGCGCGCGCATCAGCACCGAAATGTAGGCGTTCGGCTGATACCCCATACGCTCGGCGAGGACGCGGATGCGCGCTCTCGTCTCCGCGGAGATTCGCGGGTGATTCGCCAGTGCCATGGAGACCGTGGCCTGGGTGACCCCGGCCCGTTCAGCGACATGGCGCATGGTGATGCGATCGGTGTTCACGGTGGGGCCCGAGGCGAAGAAGAACTCCTGGGACGGCCATGGCAAGCGTCCGCCAAGCACCCGGGAGAACAACGCCTGCGCATCCCTTGGCAAAAACCACACAGCACCCCGCCGGGATCCATGGCCGATCGAGAGCGATGCAACAAGCCTGACCCATTGTTCTCCACCGACCCATCGCCATCCAACGCCGAGCAACGCCACCCGCGAGAACCCTGACCTAAACACTGTGGTGACTAGCTACGGACCAGAAATGCACAGTTCCAGGCGGTCGCGGCAGTTTCCGCACCAGGTTTGCAGCGCCCGAAGCGGGAGAATTTCCACGCTGCGGCTTGCCTCCCTCGATCCGGCACGCCCTCGTTTTCAAAACCCACTGTGAACACTCCGGAAACGCTCATCCTGCGCGAATTGCTCGCCCACGAGGGAGCGTTCGTGTCCGGAACCAGCCTCGCCGCGAAAGCCGGCATGAGCCGGGTGGCGATCTGGCAGCACATGGAAAAGTTGCGCGCCCAAGGCTTCGCCTTCGAGGCCGCCCGCGCGCGCGGATACCGGCTCACGGCTAAACCCACCGGACTGAACGCCACGCTCATCAAGGCGTATCTGCCACTCCGCGACCGTGGGCTCACGCTGACGGTGCTCGATGAGGTCGATTCCACCAACGACGAGGTCGCCCGCGAACTCGCGGCCGGGCGCACCGCTCCCTTCCTCATTGTCGCACGAGAGCAGACCGCCGGGCGCGGTCGTCTCGGTCGTCGCTGGTTGAGCGAGCCCAATGGCAACCTCTACCTCAGCTTCGGCTTCCGCCCCCAGGTCTCGCCCACTCGCATGCCGACATTCACCCTGTGGATGGGCGCCAACCTCTGCGATCTCATCGCCAACCTCTGCCACGCCACCCCGGGACTGAAGTGGCCCAACGACCTGCTGTTCAGCGGGCTCAAGGCCGGCGGCATGCTCACCGAGGCCCGCATCGACACCGATCAGATCCGCGATCTCGTCTTCGGTCTCGGACTCAACCTGCGGACTCCGTCCGGAGGTTGGCCGGAGGATCTCCGGTCCCGCGCCACCGCCCTCGACGCTCACTGCCCAAATCCCCCGGAGATCAATCGTCTCACCGCCGCCATCGCGGGTCGTGTGCTGCTCGCCTACGAGCGCTTCCTCCGCGGAGAACACGAAGATGCGCTGGCCGACCTCTGGAACCGCTACGATGTGCTGCGCGGACAACGGGTCGCGGGCATGGTCAGTGATCTACGGATCTCCGGCACCGCCGTCGGCATCGATCGCGAGGGCTGCCTGCTGGTGCGCACCGACCGCGGCGCAATCTCCCGGTTCCACGCTGGTGAGGTCAGCCTCGAACGACCCCGAATCGCGTGAACCGACGCCGCGATCGGGTGTCACCGGGGCTTGCCGCCACCGTTGAGCCGCGCCATCCTGTCCCAACATGACCGTTTCTCCGCCCGATGAGTCCGCTCCCGCGATCGAGGTTTCCCACCTCGTGAAGGCGTACAACGGCATCCCGGCGGTCAACGACATCAGTTTCACGGTCGGTCGGGGCGAGATCCTCGGCTTCCTAGGGCCCAACGGCGCCGGCAAGTCGACCACCATGCGCATCCTGACCGGCTACCTGCCGGCGACCAGCGGTGCGGTCAGGGTCTTTGGGCTGCCCGTCGCCTCCCGCGGTGAAGAGGTCAAGCGGCTCATCGGCTACATGCCCGAGAACAACCCGCTCCCGGAGGACATGCGGGTCTCAGAGTACCTCTACTACCGGGGCCGCCTGAAGGAGGTTCCTCGCTCCCGCCTCAGCGTGCGTCTGGATGAGGTGCTGGCGCTCTGCGACCTCACCCGGGTCCGCCACCGCATCATCGGCCAACTGTCCAAGGGCAATCGCCAGCGGGTGGGAATCGCCGAGGCGATCCTCGCCGAGCCACCGCTCATCATCATGGACGAGCCCACGATCGGACTCGATCCCCACCAGATCCTGATCGTCCGCGACCTCATCGCCCGGCTGCGCGGACGCATGACGGTGATCATCTCGTCCCACATCCTGCCCGAGATCGAGATGACCTGTGACCGGGTCCTCATCATCAACCGCGGCCAGGTGGTGGCGCAGGGCTCCCCGGCCGCGCTGCGCCGGGAATTCCTCGGGCGCTCGGCCTACGAACTCGAGGTGGCGGGCGACCTCGAATCGCTGCCCACGCTGCTCGCCCACATCGAGCCCTCCCTCCGACTCGATCCACCGGTCGCGCCGGAGCCCGGTCCTTCCGGGACGTTTCACCGTCTCCGCGTGATCACCGACCGCGAGGATGACTTGGGCGAGGTGATCCTCCGGGGCATGGTGTCCGCCCCCGGCCTCCGCGTCCGGGGTCTTCGCCGGGCGGAACCCAGCCTCGAGGACGTGTTCCTCGCCGCCACCCAGCGAAGCTGGGATGTCGTCGATGGCGCCACGCGACCCGACGTCCGCTAAGCCTCGACGCCACCGACCTCCTCTCCGTTCCGTCCGATGCGCCACTTCTTCACCATCCTCAACCAGGAGATCCGCATGCTCCTCGTGAGCCCGAGCACCTACATCGCGGCCGTACTCTTCCTCGCGATCATGGGGTTCGTGTTCACCGGGATCCTCGAGAGCTACAGCGCCGCGCCGCAGGAGACGTCTCCCGCGGCGGTCTTCTTCCAGTATTTCTGGCTGCCGGTGTTCTTTATGGTCCCGCTGCTGACCATGAAGTGCCTCGCGGAGGAGCGCCGCCTCGGCACGCTCGAGACGCTCCTGACCACGCCCGTCACAACGACCGAGGTGGTGCTCGGGAAGTTCGGCGCAGCCTACTTCCTCTACCTGCTGCTCTGGGCCTCGACCGGAGGATTCTTCTCCGTGCTGCAGCACTTCGCGGGTGACGCCCGGTTCGTCGAACGCGGGCCGCTGATCGGCGGCTACGTCTTCATCGCGGTGTCCGGCTTGCTCTTCGTCGCCCTCGGCGTCTTCGCCAGCTCCCTCTCCCGCAATCAGGCGGTCGCCGGAATCGGCGCCTTCACGCTGCTCTTCGGACTGATCAGCGGCCTGAGTTTCGTCGAGGGCATGGCGGTGCTCGACCTCGAGGTGATGCGCCCCGTCAAGGAGGCGGTCTCGTACGCGCAGGTCTTCCAGCACCTTGAGGACTTCTCGCGCGGCATCGTCGATACGCGGCAACTCTTGTTCTACCTTTCCGGCACCATTCTCGCGCTGATCTTCAGCATCCTCGGGGTCGAGGCGAAGCTGCTGCACGGCTGATCTCCATGAGCCTCGCCGACAGCTTCCGCGCCGCCCGATGGATCCGGACCGCCAACCTGGTCCTCCAAGCGATCCTTTTCACCACGCTGTTCAGCGGGCTGAACTACCTCGCGATCCATTACGCCTGGCGGCATGATCTCACCCAGCACCGTCGCCACTCCCTCTCGCCCGAAACCCGGAGCTACCTGAAAAATCTCCGTGCCGACGTCGAGGTGATCGTCACCCTCACCGACGATCCGGAGAACGAGGGCGTGGCGCAGGCGTACCGCGACGTGCGCGGCCTGCTGCGCGAATACGTCTACGCGACGGCCGGCAACGAACCAGTCCCCGGCGCCGGCACCGGCTCCGGCCGAGTCACGGTGCGCTACCTCGACGTCTTCCGCCAGCGGCGCGATGCCGAGCTCGCCAAGGTGGAGCAACCCAACGCCATCGTCGTGGTCTGCGGCGAGCGCCGCCGGAATCTGGGTCTGGAGGAGCTGTACCGCTTCGAGAATCGCGAGAAGCGCGCCTTCCGTGGCGAGCAGGCGCTGACCGCGGCAATCCTCGACGTCAACCAGCCTGAGCCCACGCGCATCTACTTCCTGCTCGGGCACGGGGAAATGCGGGCCGACGACACGGATGCGGTTCGCGGTCTCTCCGCACTGCGCGACGAACTTCGGGCGCGGAACTTCGAACTGCTCGGCATCGACCTGGCCCAGGCGCGGCGAGTCCCGGACGACGCCGCACTCCTGATCGTCGCCGCGCCGCAGGGGCCTTACGATCCTTTCGAGGTCGAGCTGCTCCGGTCCTGGATGACCCGGAGTCCGCCCGGCCGGCTGCTCGTGATGCTCGCTCCCGGCTACCGGCACGGGCTCGAGCCGCTGCTCGCCGACTGGGGGTTGGTCGCGGACGATGTGGTGGTGCACGACGAAGGCCCCGCGGGGCAGAACGAGACGGGCGACTTGATCCTGCGCAGCCTGAGCAAGGAGAGCCCGATCACCGCCGTGCTCCTTGCCAACGAGATCCCCGTGCGCTTCGGGGCGGCCCGGGCCGCGCGGCCGGATCCACGGCGCGATCGCAACACCGGCATCGACGTGAAGCCGCTCGTCGCGACCACCGAGTCGGCTTGGGGTGAGCGCAGTTTTCGCTCGCAGCAGTCCGCCCGCTTCGACGCCGGCATCGATCTGGCCGGCCCGGTCGTCATCGCGGCCTCTGCCGAGCGGGTCGCCCCGCCCAAGGACAACGTCCTGCCTTTCAGCGTCCGCGGCGGACGCATCGTCCTCTTCGGTGGGGCCGATTTCGTGGCAAACGGCCGTCTCGCCAACGCGGGCAACATCGGACTTTTCCTGAACGCCGTGAACTGGGCCGCCGACCGCGACACGCAGCTCAACATCCCCCCGCGCCCCATCGAGCGCTATCAACTCTCCCTCAGCCAGGACGACCTGCGGCGTCTGCGCTACAGCCTGCTCCTCGGCGTGCCGGCGGCCGTCGCGCTCCTCGGCCTGATCGTCGCTTGGACCCGCCGCCGCTGAACCGTCGCACGCCCCGCCATGCGCACCAAAATCACCCTCGCCCTCCTCTTCCTGAACGCGGCGCTGTTCGCCTTCATCTTCTACTTCGAACGCGAGTGGCGCCAACTCGAGCGCGTGCAGGAGACGCGCCTCCGCGTCCTTGATGCGAGCGCGACCGACATCCGGAGGCTCGAGATCGCCGGGCTGGCGGAACCGATCGTCCTGGAACGCCGGAGTGAGGATTGGTTCGTGGCCGCCCCCTTTGAATGGCCGGCCAATCCGCATGCGGTGAAGCGGATCCTCAACGAGTTGGTGTTCCTCGAACGCGAGGCCAGCTTCACGCGGGCGGAGTTGGAGCGCAACGGTGCGACGCTGGCCGACTACGGCCTCGACAAGCCCGCACTGACTCTCGCGTTCACCCCGGCCGGCGGCGATCCTTCCGCTCCCTCCCCCAACCCCATCACGCTCCGCATCGGCGCCGAAACCAAGACCGGCAACCGCCTCTACCTGCTCTCGCCCGATGGGGAACGCGTGCTCGTCGTGAAGCGCAGCCTCGCCGACAGCCTCCGCGTCACCCTCGATGAGCTTCGCTCCGAGAGCCTCTTCACCATTCCCATTTTCGAAGTGCGCTCCTTCAGCGTGCAGGCCGCCGCCGCCAACAACCTCCGCGTCCGCGTCCGCCGCGAAGGAACCCGCTGGTCGCTCGAAACCCCCATCCTCGCCCGCGCGAGCCGCACCGCGACCGAGCTCGCGCTCAACGCCCTGTCCACCCTCACCGCGTCAACCTTCCCGCCTCCCGCCTCGGCGGACCCTGCCCGCACCGGACTCGCCAACCCAGCCCTGCGGCTCACCCTCGAAGGCAACGGACGACGCGAGACGCTGCTGATCGGCGCTCCGACCGAAATCGGGCCCCCCACGGCTCCAGCCACCGGCGAGCGCGACTACTTCGCCAAGCTCGAAGACCGCGATGCCATCTTCACCACCGCCATCCCGAGCGCGCTGATCGAAACGCTCGTGCGGGCTCAGGAAAATCTCCGCGATCGCCGGGTGCTCGACCTCGAAGGCCGCGTGGTCTCGTCCATCACCATCCGCGCTCCCGGACAACCCGAACTGGCTCTGCAACGACTCGAGGGAGCTTCCAACCCGAGCGACGCGGGCAACTGGCAGATCGTGCGTCGCGACTCCGGTCCCGGCAGCGCGACCACCCTCCCCGCCGATCCCACCGCGGTCAACCGCCTGCTCCAGCATCTCACGCTGCTGGAGGCCCAGGAATTCCGGAGCGACGCGCCGAGCGCGGCCGACCTCGAAAACTGGGGCTTCAATCGCCCCGAACGCGAAATCACCCTGATCGCCTCCGGCCCCGGCACCGCCGCACCTGGCTCCCCCGCCGCACCCGCGCTCGTCCTCCAACTCGGCATGGCCTCGGAAAACGGCGGCACTGTGCACGCCAAGCTCGCCAATCAGGACTTCGTCTATCGCGTGCCCACTTCAATCCTCGCGGAGACCCCGGTCGCCCCCCGCGTGTTTCGCGACCGCAAGCTGCGCGAGTTGCCAGCCGGCGCCCAGATCACCGGCCTCTCCCTGACCCGCGTCGCGGATGGCTCGTCGGTGTGGGCGCTGACCCTCAGCGACGGACAGTCGTGGAGCGACGCTCTTTCCCGCGAGGACCCCAAGCGACGCACCGCGATCGAGGCCATCCTCGCACAACTGCGCCAACTCTCTGCGCGATCCATCGTCGCCACGGAATTCTCCCGCACGACTCAGCTCGACGGCGAGGAGCGTCCGTGGGCGTATCGCCTCGACGCCACGGTCGCCTTGGGAGCGGGTGCCGGGGTGCAAACGACCGCCTTCAGCCTGCTCTTCAACGAACGCACCGGCGGGGGATCCCAGCTGGCCGGAGCCGAGGACCTCAACGTGGTGTTCCTCACCGAAACCGCCCTGATGGATGCGCTCTGGACGCTGGTCTACGGAGATCGCGATCCCGGTGCGCCCGTCGCCCCCGCCACCGGCGGCGCTTCCTCGCCTTCGCCTTGAGCGCTTGGGATCCGCTCCGGAGCGGATCCTCCTCACCCGACGCATGAGCCGTTGGATCTTCCTTCCGCTGCACCTGCTGCGCCTGCTGTTCGCCGGCGCCGGGACCGTCGTGGTCTGGATCCTCTGGCTCGCCCTGATCGTCCTCGCGGTCTACCAGGCTTCGATCGCTATCCGACGCGAATTCGTGGTCCCGGATTGGGTGCGATCCAAGCTGGTTGCCTCGCTCGCGGAGTCTGGGCTCACCCTCTCCACCGGGACCGTCTCGTTTGATCCCACCGGGCGAGCCGTGATTCAGGATCTCGTCATTTCCGAACTCGGCTCCAACGAACCACTCGTCACCGTGCGGGCCGCCGCGATCGAGCTCGATCCGCTGCTGCTGCTGACCAGGCGGATCGAGATCCACGCGTTCGAGTTCAGCGGGGCCTCACTGCACCTCCCCGCACTCCGATCACCGTCCGGCCGCAATGAGGCCGTACTGGAGTCCATCGCCGGCCGACTGAGGCCTGCAGGGGATCGCGTCGCCCTCGACGGGGTCAGCGGCCGCTTCGGCCACGTGGAGTTTACGGTCGCCGGCTCCGTCCTTCGCCCCAGTCCTGTCGGTTCAGGGGACGCCGCTCCGCCCGCGCTCAGCGCGGTTCGCGACCTGCGCACGGCCTGGCTTCGGACCGCGCAAAAGGCGCTGGAGGCACTGCCGCAGATCGACGGGATCCGGGCTCCACGGCTGGCGATCGACATCACCCAGACCCGCCGACGCACCTTCCTGATTCGCGCCGAAGCCTTGGCGGAGCAGGTCACCGACGAACCCGCGCGACGCATCCATGTGGAGCATCCCCGAGCACTCGCCCAGCTCACGCTCGAGCTGGACGGGGAGTCCCCTTTCACGCTGGATCTGTCGACCTCGCGGGCGAGTCTGCCCGGCGGGATTTCCGCGGAGCGGCTCACCGCACAGGTTTACGGTCACCTCGTCCCGGGGTCGCTGCAGCCGCGCTGGGATCACG